>ERZ808286.265-NODE-265-length-37566-cov-6.478126_pt1 | contig 37566 bp, 30 predicted proteins | sample MGYA00521276_ERZ808286 | MGnify/ENA primary metagenome ERZ808286 (study PRJEB31516, sample SAMN03275607) | gut metagenome | biome: mammalia-associated habitat; material: feces | host: Papio cynocephalus | place: Kenya | collected 2012-08-01 ... | reverse complement strand
CTCCGAAACGCGCCAAGTTCGACAGCGGCAGCTTCACGGACTGGGAGTACACGGCAGACGGCGTGCGGCTGGGCACGCGGTGGCACACGGCGGTGACAGGCGCGAGGGGCTTCGCGGCGGAGGCGGAAGAGGAAAACACAACCGGAATACAGGCGCAAAACCCAATCAAAGCACATGCGGAAGCCGCAGGAACGGCGCAGCCCTCGCCGCAGGCTGCTCCGATATACGGCTATGTGGAGAACAGCCGGGAGTTTGCGGGCAACTACGTGTTCGAGGACGGAAGGCTGTCGAAATACCTCTTTGACGGCGGCTACATCGACATAGCCTCGGGGCAGGAGACGGCGGCATACCGCTTCTATGTCCGCGACCACCTGGGGAGCGTGCGGGTTGTGCCGGGCGATGACGGCAACGTGCTTCAGCAGTTGTACTACCACCCTTTCGGGGGCGTTTGGGGCGACGCCGGGACGGACATCGGCCTTCAGCCTTGGAAGTACAGCGGCAAGGAGTACGACCACCGGGACGGCCTCGACCTGTACGACTACGGCGCGAGGCTCTACGACCCCGCCGCAAGCCGCTGGACAAGCCCCGACCCCCTGTGCGAGAAATACTACCATTTGAGTCCGTATGTTTTTTGTCTGAACAACCCAGTGAATTGTGTTGATCCTGATGGGAGGGACGGTGTCCTGATAATAGACAAGGAGAACCAGGTGATAACAGTCAAGGCCAATTATTATGTCGAGACGGCCAATCGCGGATCGAAAGTAGATCGGTATGTCAGCCAATACTCCCCGGAAAGCGTCTCCCAAATGAACGCCACCGTAAGCCGCGACCTCAACAAACTTGGGCTGAAGGTGTCAAAGGGCGAATACAAGGGGTACAGCATTTCGTTTGACCTGACTTTCATTGCAGGGGGGACACAAGCGGAAACAACAAAAAGCGCAGGGAATGACTATTACAACAATGTCCACATAGGCAATTCAATTTACCGTACGGATGAAACGGATCCAAGATTCGTACCCAAAGAAGACAGTGAAGGCACAAGAACGTATGGAGGAATATGTGATTTTGGAAATACAATTATGATGAATGTAAAATACGACACTGCGCAAAACCGGCTTCACGAGATATTCCACACTTTCGGTTTTGAAGATTTTGGAAAAACGGAAAGAGGTGATGGAATAATGCATTACCCGCCTCAAACTCCCAATCAAAAAGATGCAAATAAATTGGTTAACAACGGCGTTTTGCCTGTAATGTTCAAATGAAGAGAAGAATTGTTATATGCATGGTTGTGCTGGCGTTTTTTGCGGATGTTGCACCCATAGCCGGAACAAAAAGGAACAGAATGCCGCGCCTTGAAAGGCACAGTTTTTATTTGTATCAGATAGACTGCGTAATGAAAGCTGTGCATCCCCTTTCCTTTTCCGGGTTGTCGAAAAGGATTTTGAATTTAAATGAAAACAGCACTATAGAGGAATTTGCCGGTTCTTTTTACGCAAAAAGCTATTACTGCCCTCTCGTACGCCACGGTCTTGATTATATGTTGAATTATGATTTTCGCAACGGAAACCATAATGCCCCTTGGACTTCTCCTGACAGTTTGCTGTTTAGAAATAAGGAAATGTTGGAAAAGAATATGAAAAGCAGTGGTAAAATAACATTGAAAGACGGTACTGTAATATATGTAAATTGCGTGTTTATAGACGGAATGTTTTGGAGGTGCAAGTCTTCTGACAGAAATCTTAACTACAGTTCCATGGATTACACTTTTTACAATAAGAGGATAAAGAGAAAACGCAGGAGTTATGCACTGAAAGAGGTGCTGCACTCTGCCAAGACGGAACGTTAAAAACAAGATTTGGCATGAAAAGAGCAATAAAAATACTGATTGCGGTGTTTGCCCTTCTTCCGTGGCAGATGCTTGAGGGGAAATGCGTCCCGTCCCACAAAGAGGGAAACCCCTGTTATAAGGTGAGAAAAATCAGGAAGCAGAAGAACAACGTGTATTTCATTTATGCGGAAAGGAACGACAGCGTATTCAAAATTTACTCGTGGTTTGACGGAAACGTTCACCCGGGGGACACACGCCTGAAACGCGGCACAAAATTCAAGGCAAGGCTGACGCACCGCTTAGGCGCAAATGCAGGTGAATGGCAGGATATGTCTTATTTGGAATTCGGGGTCAGTTATCATGGCGTGATTGTTATGTGTGAGCCGGAAAAGGACATATTGGACGTGTATTGTTGCAGTGAGATAAACGGCAGGTATCTTATGCGGGAACCGTCAAAGCGTGTGGAAAGGCAGCCTGTGCGAATAGAGATTAAATGACCTGTCCGCCATGACGGTACGAAAATTCTTGAAAGCAGGCATTGTGATGTGTATGGCAGTCCGTCTGCTCGGAGGTTGTGTGGCAACCAATGTGCGGACAGGGACGGTTATGCCGCTGACGGTACGGAAGTTTTATTATTACAACATAATGTGTGTGCCACAGGCATCACGTGAATTTGTTGACAAGTTCGCCAGAGTTTATGAGGCTGGGGACGAATACGTGTTTGTTTCTTCGCCAAACGGAAAGCCGGACTACAGCATTACCGGGGTGAGCAAAGAGCCGGCAGTCATAGACACGGACGCAGTTTGCTTGGAGGCGTTCGCGGACTCGTTTTACAGTCGGGCGTTTTGTGCGCCCCATGTGTACAGCGCGGTGCGCTGCTTCTCCGAAAACCTTAAAAAGACGGACAGGCGCAGGGAGCGCATTCAGGACAAACTTGAACAAGTGTCAAAAGAAAAATGGTTCTTGCTGAAGGACGGCACGTTTGTCCTTGTAAGGCATTGCATGGTAAAAGGCATTTGGGGAAAGGCGAAGTATTCTGACGACATGGGATTGGATGAAAGCGATTACTGCAAACACAACAACAGGGTTAAAGTGCGGGAGGAATGCTATGTGTTGAAACGGCTTGTTAAGGCATCCGCATCAAAATGAGGTTGAAGGAAACGCGGGCTTGTGGTAAAAGCCCCTTGAATGCCGGGACGGGACTGCACAATTTGCAGACGCGGCTCATGCGGTGGTGCGCAGGACGTACATCATATATGCGGCAAATGTATAAATAATGATTAATCAATAAATTGCATTTCCGTAGGGGCGTATTGCATACGCCCTGCAATGCGCGGATTTGCGGTGTCGCGACGGTGGCTTGCCAATGTTGCAGTGATGGTTTGCTGTGCGGTTTATGCGGTGGCGTGCAGGGCGTATGCAATACGCCCCTACAATTATCGCAAAACCATAATTGCCCATCCTTTCCCAAACACCCCGAAAAATACATTTGACGTGGGAAAAACTACATAGGACGTAGGAAAAATTATGTCTGATGTAATTCAAACTATATCAGACCTTTTTTGCACGCTTACAAACCCCTGAAAGACAAAAGCTTACAAAACTCTCACAATTTCACTTCAAAATACTGGTTTTCAACATATTGCATCAAACAACAAAGCTGTTCCAAAATTCACGCGCTGATATCGCCGAATGTTTTTAAGCCGCACATCCGCCCTTATTCGCGGTTTATGCTTAACTTTGTGAGAAATATAAAAAAGAACTACCAACATGAACCGCAAACAACTGACAGAGAATATCTTCAAACGCAAATCGTTTCTTTGCGTAGGACTTGACAGCGACATGAAGAAACTGCCCGAATGTCTCGCCGGCGACCACGACGCGATGTTCACGTTCAACAAAAACATAATCGACGCAACCGCGCCCTATTGCGTTGCCTACAAGCCCAACGCCGCCTTTTACGAGGCTGCCGGCATTGTGGGCGAAAGCACACTGAGGCGCACCGTGGAATACCTCAAGGAGAACTACCCCGACCACTTTGTGCTGCTCGACGCAAAACGCGGGGACATAGGCAACACGGCGCGTATGTACGCCACCGCCGCTTTCGACTCGCTCGGGGCGGACGCCGTTACCGTTGCCCCGTATATGGGCAGCGACAGCGTAACGCCGTTTCTTGAACACAAGGACAAGTTTGTCGTGCTGCTCGCACTGACGAGCAACGCCGGAAGCCTTGACTTCCAGATGACGGAGGACGCGAACGGCGAACGCCTGTTCGAGAAAGTGCTGCGCACAAGCCAGGCGTGGGGAAATGCTGACAACATGATGTATGTGGCAGGCGCAACACGCGGCACGCTGATAGGCGACGTGAGGAAAATCGTGCCCGACAATTTCCTGCTCGTGCCGGGTGTCGGGGCGCAAGGCGGTTCATTGGAGGAGGTGTGCAAATATGGCATGACCAAGGACTGCGGACTGCTCGTGAACTCCTCACGCGGGATTATCTTTGCCGACTCCACCGAAAAATACGCCAAGACAGCGGGCGAAAAGGCGAAGGCTCTCGCAGAACAAATGGCAAAGGCTTTGGACGATTTCAAGAAATAACAGTTTCCGCCCGCCCCTGATGAAATACATAATCGACCCGGTGCACGGTTTCACGCCCATTGACGGCGGACTTATCACCACGCTCGTGAAGCATCCGCTTTTCCAGCGTCTCACCCGCATACGCCAACTGGGCGTTGAGGGCATTGTGTATCCCGGGGCGCAGCACACGCGCTTCCAGCATTCATTGGGCGCATACCACCTCACACGTCAGGCTGTCGCCGCGCTCGAGGTGAAGGGCGTGCGCCTTGACCCCAAGGAGCGCGAGGGGCTTCTCGCCGCGATACTGCTGCACGACGTGGGCCACGGACCGTTCTCGCACGTGCTGGAAAACGTTATAATCCCCAATGTGAGCCACGAACGCATTTCGCAAATGGTGATGGGGCGGATAAACCGCGAGCTAGGCGGTGCGCTCGGCGAAGCCATCTGCATCTTCACCGACCGTCATCCCAAGCATTTCCTGCACGAGCTGATTTCGAGCCAGCTCGACATGGACAGGCTCGACTACCTGTGCCGCGACTCGTTTTTCACCGGAGTGAGGGAGGGAAACGTGGGCGCGGCAAGGATTATACAGATGCTCAACGTGAAGGACGACCACATCGCCGTGGACGAAAAGGGAATATACTCCGTGGAGAACTACCTCATGACGCGGCGCATGATGTATTGGCAGGTGTATTTCCACAAAACGGCGGTGGCTGCGGAAGCCATGCTCACAGGGGCTTTGCGCCGCGCAAGGCAGATGATACACGCGGGAACGCGGCTGTTCGCCTCGCCGGCACTCGACTTTTTCCTGCGGAACGACCTCACCGCCGAAGAATTTGCAGAAAATCCCGAATGCCTTGAAAACTACATGGAACTTGACGACACCGACATCGTGTCGGCACTGAAAGTGTGGATGAAGAACGAGGACAAAATTCTCTCCGTTCTGAGCGGGAATTTCATAAACCGCCGGGTGTTCAAAACCGACATATACAACGGCGAAGCCCCAGCAGGGCGGCTGGACGAGGTGCGCAAGCTGGTTGCGTCAAAACTGGGGCTTGACGAAAAGGAGACAGACTTTTTTGTATGCCAAAAGGCTATCGAGAAAGATATGTACAACATACAGACCGACCAAATAAGGATACTGCTGCGCAACGGCGGTGTGAGCACAATGCCGGAAGTCTCGGAAATAATACGCACCGACACCGCCGCCACGCCCTACCGCAAAACCTACATCGTACACGAAAGGCTCTGAGACAAACGCAACATCATAAACCGCATAAAAAACATCATCATGAAAAAGACAATCTTCCTAATAGCGGCACTCGCGTCGTGCATCGCGCTGCAAGCGCAAAAACAGGCCAAAAGCCTGATAGAGGAGCTTAACAACCCCAAGTCGAAAAAAGTGCTCGTGGTGTCGCATCGCGGCGACTGGCGCAACGCGCCCGAAAACTCGCTGCAGGCGTTCAGGAACTGCATCGGCATGAACGTGGACATGATTGAGATTGACCTGAAGAAAACAAAAGACGGCCACCTTGTGCTGATGCACGACAACACCATAAACCGCACAACCAACGGCAAAGGGAAACCTTCGGACTACACGCTTGAGGAACTGCGCAAGCTGCGCCTGAGAAACGGGATACAAGTGGTAACAGCCCACCAAATACCCACGCTCGAGGAGGTGCTGAACCTTACCAAGGGCAAGATACTAATCAACATCGACAAAGGCTATGACTTCTTCAAGGACGTTTACGCGCTGCTCGTGAAAACCGGCACGGTTGACCAAGTGGTGATAAAGTCGGGCTTCCCGTATGAAAAAGTCAAGGCGGAAAACGGAGATGTTCTCGACAAGGTTATATATATGCCTATCGTAAGCCTTGACAAACCGGGCGCGGAAGAGTTCATCGACGGCTACAAGGCAATGAAGCCCGTTGCAATAGAATGCTGCTTCCGCGAAGTAACGCCCGAAGTTTTGCGGCTGCTGAAAAAGGTCAGGGACAACGGCTCGAAAATCTGGGTGAACTCCATGTGGCCCTCGCTTGACGCGGGACACGATGACGACCGCGCCGTGGAGCTGGGACTAAAAGACGAAACTTGGGGCTGGCTTCTTGAACAGGGGGCTTCGCTTATACAGACCGACCGTCCGCAGGAGCTTATAAAATATCTCAAGAAGCGCAAGAGGCACTGAGCGGCGGAAAACGCCTAAAGCAAACCGCACTCCTCCGCCACGCTGTTGGTCAGGGCAATGAAGTCCTGAACAGAAAGCTGCTCGGGGCGGCGTGTCAAATCGGGATTGCCCAAGAACTTTGCGTGGTCGGCGGACTTGCCGGCTTTCATGTCAAGCTCGCGCAAAAGCTGCTTCAACGTTACGCGCAGCATCTTGCGGCGGTGAATGAACGTACCTTTTACCACGCGCCTGAAAAGCCTTTCATCACAGCCAAGGTCGGTTACGGCATTGCGCCTCATGCTTATCACGGCGGAGCGGACTTTTGGCGGCGGGTTGAAAACGCCCGGCTCGACGGTGAAAAGGTATTCCACGTCATACCATGCCTGAAGCAGCACGCTCAATATGCCGTAGTCCTTCTTCCCCGGCGGAGACGCGAGGCGCAAAGCCACTTCCCGCTGTATCATACCCGTACATAGCGGAACGCAGTCCTTGTAGTCGAGCATACGGAAAAATATCTGCGAGCTTATGTTATAGGGGTAGTTTCCCGTGAGCACAAACTGCCGCCCGCCGAAAAGCGTGTCAAGCGGCATTTTGAGGAAATCCCCTTCAATGAGATTGCCCCCCAACTCGGGAAAGTTCTCCCGAAGATACGCCACGCTCTCCCTGTCAACCTCCACAACCTTCAGTTCCCTTTTGCGGGACAGCAGCGGGGAGGTGAGAACACCCATTCCCGGCCCCACCTCGAGTATCGGAATGTCCGGCAAGGCATCCACGGTGGCGGCTATGCGCTCCACGGTCGGGATGTCGGTAAGGAAATGCTGTCCTAATGATTTTTTCGGGCGTACCTTGGGCATCTGTAAAGGGATTTGTTTATCTTTGCGTTTACAAAATTACGAATAATTGCGTAATAAACGGATTTGAAAAAAACTATAACGACATCGCTGCGCATCATACTGCCGTTTCTCCTCGGGGCGGGCATTCTTTATTGGATGTATCGCGGGAGTTCGTGGAGCGACATCAGCGACATGGTTTTCCACCGCATGAAATGGGGCTGGATGTTCCTGTCGCTTTTTTTCGGCATAGTGCCGCAGGTGCTGCGCGGGCTGCGCTGGCGGCTTGCGCTTGAGCCTGCGGGGGAAAAGCCGAGGCGCAGAACCTGCACGTTCGCGATATTCATTTCCTACGCCGCAAGCCTCGTGGTGCCGCGCATAGGAGAGATTACGCGCTGCGGCACACTCAGCCACCGCGACGGCACTTCGTTCGCCAAAGGCATAGGCACTGTGGTTACGGAGCGCATAGTTGACGCACTTTTCATGCTCGGCGTTACTGCTTTCGCAATATTCGCGCAAAGAAAGACGTTCACAACATTCTTCAGCCGCACCGGCACAAATTTCGGGAACATACTCGAGCGTTTCACAACTACAGGCTACGTGGTTACAGCCGTATGCATAGCCGCGCTTATAATAATGGTTGTGTTCGCCGTCAGGAGGCTCAAGATTTTCGGCAAGCTCCACAGCGTTTTCCGCGACCTTTGGGAAGGCGTCATCTCGCTCGGCAAGATGAAATCGCTGTGGCTTTACATTTTCTACAGCTTCGCGATATGGTTTTGCTACTACCTGCATTTTTCGCTCACCCTGTATTGTTTCGACTTCACCTCCCGGCTCACGCAGCTTGACGCGCTTGTGATATTCTGCGCCGGCTCATACGCCGTGCTCATACCCACGCCCAACGGCGCAGGCCCGTGGCATTTCGCGGTGAAGACCATGCTGGTGCTCTACGGCGTGGGGGCGGCAAACGCCATAATGTTCGCGCTCGTGGTACACGCCATGCAGACCGCCCTGATCATCGCGCTCGGGGTTGCGGGGCTTGTCATGCTGCAGTTCCTGCCCAAGCGTGTCGGGAAAGGCGCAAAAACAGAGACCATTCACTAATTAAAAACAAGATATTATGGAAGATATCAGAAATCTGCAACCGAAAGACCTGTGGGGACACTTCTATTCCCTCACACAGATTCCGCGTCCGTCAGGACACCTTGAGAAAATACAGCAGTTCCTGCTCGACTTCTCCAAGGAGAACGGCATAGAGGCCTTCAAAGACCCCGCCGGAAACATCGTGATGCGCGTGCCGGCCACCCCGGGCATGGAAAACCGCAAAGGCGTGATACTCCAGGGACACATGGACATGGTTCCGCAAAAGTCGCCCGACAGCACGCACAACTTCGAGACCGACCCGATAGAGACATACATTGAGGACAACTGGGTGAAAGCCAAAGGCACAACCCTCGGAAGCGACGACGGAATAGGCGTAGCAACCGTAATGGCGGTGATGACAAACAAAAACCTGAAGCACGGGCCTATCGAAGGGCTCATAACCCGCGACGAGGAAACCGGGATGTTCGGCGCGAACGAACTGCCCGAAGGCGAGCTTAACGGCGACATCCTGCTGAACCTCGACTCCGAGACATGGGGCAAGTTTGTCGTCGGCAGCGCGGGCGGAATTGACGTTACCGCCGAGCTGGAGTACAAGGAAGAACCCGTCGGAGACGGCGTTAAGACCGTAAAGGTTACGCTCAAAGGCCTGCGCGGCGGACACAGCGGACTCGAAATCAACGAAGGCCGCGCAAACGCCAACAAACTGATGGTGCGCTTTGTGCGCGAAGCCATAACCGAATGCGGCGCACGCCTTGCCGCATGGGACGGCGGCAACATGAGAAACGCCATACCCTTCAAGGCAGCCGTTGACCTTGTAATCCCGCAAGGCGGGGAAGAAAAGCTCAAAGCCCTTGTTGAAAAATGGAAAAAGGAATTCACCGGCGAATATGCGGGCATCGAAAGCGGCATAGAAATGTTTGCCGAAGAGGCAGAAACACCCGCCACAATCACGCCGCGTGAGATACAGGACAACCTCGTTGACGCGATATACGCCTGCCACGACGGAGTTGTGAGAATGATACCCCACTTCCCCGAAGTTGTGGAGACATCCTCGAACCTCGCAATAATAAAGATAGGCAACGGCAAGGCAGAGTTCAACATCCTGGCCCGCAGCAGCAAGGAAAGCATGAAGGAATACATCGCCCGCAGCCTTGAAAGCTGCTTCAGCATGGCGGGAATGAAAGTTACGTTCAGCGGGAGCTACGGCGGCTGGGACCCCAACACCGACAGCGAAATCCTCGCCCTCCTCAAAAAGGAGTACAAGGAGATGTTCGGCAAGGAAGCCCTTGTGCAGGTTGACCACGCAGGTCTGGAATGCTCCGTAATCCTCGGCAAGTACCCCGGGCTTGACGTTGTGTCGCTCGGCCCCACGCTGCGCTCACCCCACACCACGAGCGAGCGTTGCCACGTCCCCTCTGTTGAGGAGTTCTACAATTTCATAAACAAGGTGCTCGAAAACGTTCCCGAAAAATAACCGTACGGAACAGACTGCATAACCGCTTCTCCCCCGGCACACGGCACAAAAACCGTATGCCGGGGGATTTTTTGTGCGGCAAACAGCAGCAGCAAAAAAACATTTCGGGCAAAAGCCGGCAACACGCTGTAACCCAGATATTTGCAAGCAAACTGAACATTTTTGCAAGTATCTGCTGCACAAAACGTTGCGAAGTGCCGAAAAAAGGTCTGATGTAATTTGAATTATATCAGACATAATTTTTTCTGTGTCCCATGTAGTTTTTCCCATGTCTGATGCAGAAACCGCCTTAATTTTTTCCGCCGCCCGCATTCCCCTCCTATTTAACTTTTGCACAAAGGGCGTATTTCAAAATAAATTTTTAATTTTGCACACAGAAATAATCAATTCCGGTCTGTCCGTGATGTTTCAGGCACAGAAATATGCCAACAAGCCACGGAGACCACAAAATTCAATATGGACGACTATCACGCGGAAAACGAACGTTAGACCGACGGGAGACGTGCCTTAAAGGCCTTTGCTCCTGCCGGAATTTTCATTTGGAGTAAAAGCCTATGCGAACCTACTGGAACATAAATGACGGTCTGCGCACCGTTGAGACATGGCAGCCAAACTGCTGGACGCAGGTTACCTGCCCGGACGACGAGGACATCGCGTTCATGATAAACAAGCTCAGCATACCCGAATATTTCATTGAGGACATCAGGGACAAGGACGAGCGCTCGCGCTACGAATACGAGGACGGCTGGGTGCTCATAATCCTGAGAATACCCTACGTGAGGGAAGTGCGCTCGCACACGCCCCACACCACAATCCCCCTTGGCATCATCATCAAGAAAGACGTGTGCGTAACAATCTGCAACTACGAAACCAACATGATGATCGACTTCATAGCCTACCAGCAGAAGCGCAACGTTGGTTTCACCGACAGCATAGACCTCGTGTTCCGCCTGTTCCTGTCCTCGTCTGTCTGGTATCTGAAAAGGCTGAAGCAGATAAACACCCTCATAGAGGAGTCGAAACTCAACCTCGACCGCAAGATAGACAACGAGGACCTTGTGGGGCTTTCGCGCCTGCAAGACAGCCTTACATATTTCGCCACCTCGATACGTGGAAACGAAATGCTGCTCTCAAAGCTGAAGTTCAAGCTGCCCATTGACGAACTCGACGCCGACCTCATAGAGGACGTGAACATCGAAATGAGCCAGGCGAGGGAAATGACCAACATATACACCAACATCCTCAACTCCACGATGGACACCTACGCCAGCATCATCAACAACAACATGAGCAGCGTGATGAAAAGCCTTACATCGGTGTCGATTATCCTGATGTTCCCCACTCTCATCGCAAGCCTGTTCGGCATGAACCTCATAAACGGCATGGAACATTTCAGCCTCGGCTTCCCGGCAGTGTTCGGAATTTCGGTGGCGGTTACCATAATATTCGTGTGGTGGTTCAGGAAAAAAACGTGGATTTGAGCCGTACGGACGGCAAAAGTGCAAAAAAGCGGAAAAACATTAGGCGGTTAAAATAAAAATCACTTAATTTGTACGTTATAACCCATAATGTCAGAAAACAAATGACACCGAACGAAATGACACCCTCTCAGGAAGAGCTCAATACAAACGAGCCCGTTAAGGAAGAAACCAAGAAAGAAGAGACAGCCACGGAGGCGCAGGAGCAGCAAACGCCCGACACGCCGGCAGAACCCCAACCCGAAAAGGACGGGGAGAAAACATACGCTGTGCCGGAAACCAAGGAGGCGGTAATCGCCAGGATGAGCGAGCTTTCGCACGCCGATGAAATCGCCGACAAGGACGAGATAGAGCTTCTCAAAAAAAGATACTACCGCCTGCGCTTCGAAGAAGTGGCTGCGCAGCGTGAGGCGTTCCTGAACGCCGGAGGGAACGAAGAGGACTTCGAGCCGAACGCGGATGCCGACGAGGAAAGGTTCAAGGCCGAACTGAAACTGATAAAGGAGAAACGCGCACAGGAACACGAACGTCTGGAGAAAATAAAGCAGGACAACCTGAAGCGCAAGCTCGAGATACTCGAAAAAATCAAGGAACTCTCCTCATCGCTTGGGGAGACCGGCAAAAACTACGACGCGTTCCGCAAGCTGCAGGCCGAATGGAAAGAGGCCAACCCCGTGCCGCAGGAAAACGCCACCGAGCTTTGGAAGAACTACGAATACTGCGTTGAGAACTTCTACGATATGCTGAAGCTCAACAACGAGTTCCGCGAATACGACTTCAGGAAAAACCTCGAAGCCAAGACACGCCTTTGCGAGGCTGCCGAGAAGCTCGAAACTTTCGGCGACCCCGTTTCCGCTTTCCACCAGTTGCAAAAGCTCCATCAGGAGTTCCGCGAAATCGGCCCTGTGGCAAAAGACCTGCGCGAGCAGGTTTGGGAACGCTTCAAAGCAGCCTCCACGATTGTCAACAAGCGTCATCAGGAGCATTTCGACAAGCTCAAGGAAACCGAAAAGGAGAACCTTGTGAAAAAGACGGCACTCTGCGAAAAGGCAGAGGCGGTAAGCACCGACAACCTCAAGACATACGCGGAATGGGACAAGGCCACAAACATAATAAAAGAGATACAGGCCGAATGGAAAACCATAGGCTTCACCCCAAAAAGCGTAAACACAAAGATTTTCGAGCGTTTCCGCAGCGTGTGCGACAGTTTCTTCGCAAAAAAGAACGAACATTTCAAGCAGCAGAAAGCCATACAGAACGAAAACTACGGCAAGAAGCTGGCTCTTTGCGAGAAAGCCGAAGCATTAAAAGACAGCACGGAATGGGGGGCTACCGCAAACGCCATAAGAGGTTTGAGGGCAAAATGGAAAGAAATAGGCCCGGTGCCCAACAAATACAATGAGTACCTGTGGAAACGCTTCAGCGAAGCCTGCAACGCATTCTTTGACGCACGCAGCCAGGCATCGGCGTCGCAGCGGCAAAGCGAAAACGAAAACCTCGAGACCAAGCGCAGCATAATTGAGCAACTGAAGGCAATCACCGCCGACGCAAAAGACGAAGGCGTGAAGAAAGTTCAGGAACTCATGGCGCAGTGGCAGGCCACAGGGCATATTCCCTACAAGTTAAAGGAAAAATTCTACGTGGAGTACCACGAGCAGATCGACAGGATATACAACGAGCTGAACATTCGCCGTATGTCCCGCCGCGTTGAAAACATAAAGGCACAGGCAACCGCCGCAATATCACGCGGAGGCGATGCGATGTTCCGCGAAAGGGAGCGTTTGTTCCGTATGTACGAGGCAAAACGCAACGAAATGCAGACATACGAGAACAATCTCGGTTTCCTGAACGTTTCATCGAAGAGCGGCAACGGTTTCGTGAACGAAATAAGGCGCAAGATTGAGAACCTGAAAAATGAGGTGGCGAACCTGCGCAAATCCATCGAGGACATTGACGAAAAGGCCAAGGCCGGCACGCAGGACGAAAGCACTCCCGCAGACGGCAACGCAGAAAACAAGGAATAATCCCTTGACATACAAAACGAAGCTATCGGAGCGCACGCAGTGCCTCCGGTAGCTTCTTCAATTTAGGAACTGCAAAAAAAATTAAAACGATGAAACGCAACACTGGTTTTTTCAGAAACATAATGCCCGCATTATGCGCGATATTTCTCGCGGCATCCCTCGCATCGTGCGACAAACACACGCTGACAGCCCGCTCGGCGAAAAAAGCCATTGAAAAGGAGACCGCATTCCGCGACAGCAGTCAGGTGGTGCAAATAGGCATCGGCTACTACGAAGTTGACTCCGCCGCAAAGCAAAAGCTCGAGGCACTAGCAAAAGAGGGTGTAATATCATGCAAGATAAGCGGAACGACCGAACGCCACCGTTTTGAGAAATACACGTGGTGGGAAGGCACAAAAGTTTTCTACAAGGACATAACGCACTATTTCGCGGAAGTTTCGCTGACCGAGGAAGGCAAAAAGTTCGTAGTCTCCAATCCTCCCGTCAAGCCGCTTGGCGAGGACAACATACCCGAAGCCGACTATCACAACATGAGTGCAGACTCCCTGCAAACAGAAGCGTTTTCCGACAACAGCACAAACGGCAGTGCGGATGCGGTTTCGGAAAAATCCGCAAGCACCATCCAAAAAGACACAACAGGCAATGCGAACCCCTATTCGGAAGCTTTGAAAAAAGTGAAGCTCACCACAGTAAACGTGCTTACCGGTTTCTATAAGGTTGAAAAGGTTCTGAACGTGTTCTGCCCCGACAATTACAGGAAAAGCGGCATAGGCAAATGCAACTTTGTTTGCATATTCACAGGCATCACACCTTTCGGGAAAATCCTCACGACCCACAAGGACGGAGAGCGCACCTACGGCAACGCCGATTTCACGCGCTTTGAGGACAAAGGCTGGCGCGTTGAGATATACGACATCAACGGAGGCACGTCCGCAATGCCGCAACCGGCGTTCTGAAAACCCGCGCCGCCACTACAGATCCAAATCCAGCTCCACGGGACAATGGTCAGAACCCATTATGTTCCCGTGGATTTTTGCGTTCTGAAGTTTGCCGAGCAACGCACCGGAAATCAGAAAATAGTCTATCCGCCAGCCCGCATTCTTCTCTCGGGCGTGAAAACGGTAGCTCCACCACGAATACGCTCCCGCAAGCTCCGGGTTAAGATGCCGGAAGGTGTCAACAAAACCGCAGCCGAGCAGTTTTGTGAACTTTTCCCGCTCCTCGTCCGTGAACCCCGCATTGCGGCGGTTTGTCCTGGGATTTTTTATGTCAATCTCCTCGTGCGCCACGTTCATGTCGCCGCAAACCACAACAGGCTTCCTCTCCCCGAGTTTCAGCAGATATTCCCGGAATGCGTCGTCCCACTCCATGCGGTAGCCAAGGCGGCGCAGCCCGTCCTGCGAGTTCGGGGTGTACACGTCAACAAGAAAAAAGTCCCTGTCCTCGAAAGTTATCACCCTGCCCTCATGGTCGAAAGCGTCAATGCCCATGCCGAACGACACGTCCACAGGCTCGCGGCGTGCATATATGGCAGTTCCCGAATAGCCCTTCTTTTCGGCGGAGTTCCAATACGACCTGTAGCCGTCAAACTCCAAATCGAGCTGCCCCGGCTGCATCTTGGTTTCCTGAAGGCAGAAAAAATCGGCATCAAGACCCTTGAAAGCATCGGCAAAACCTTTTCCCGCGCAAGCGCGCAGTCCGTTCACATTCCACGAAACAAATTTCATATTTTCTGTAAGTATAGCTAATGGCGTTTGCGAAGATAGCAAAAAGAAACAACAAAAATACAATCCAAACCACACAGAGCCGCCATTACGCTTATAATAAACGCTTCACCCATGATAAGGGCGTTCCATTTCCACACCAAGCCGCCGCCAGATGCAAACACCGCAAAAATTGCATAAGGCGTTGGTTTTCAAATAAATGCCATTACAAAGAACATCTTTTGTAACGTTTTGTTTTTCAAGGGTTTGAAAATGGCGAAAAAAGGTCTGATGTAGTTTTAATTATATCAGACATAATTTTTTCTACATAGGACATAGTTTTTCCTACATCAAATGTAATTTTCCCGGCTTTAGTTTTGCGCCATTTGTGGGGGCGTACGGCATACGCCCTGTACGCAACTGCATGAACCACATCGGCAAACACCGTAAACCATCGCCACCATATTGCAAAATCGGCGCAATTCCGGCGTATTCAATACGCTCTGCAAACGCGCAATTATTTGGTTAATCACATTTTGAGTTATATACAATGCACCGTGTACACTCCCAAAGCCCCGCCACTTACTCTGCCGCATTTTTTGCGCCGCCACGCAACATCTTTTAATGCCCATTACGGCATTAAATGCGCAGAAAAAAGTATCTTTGTGGAAATTTGCAGAAACTACCGATGAAAAAGAATATAATACTGCTGTGTGCGTGGCTTGCCCCGGCATTCTCGCTCGCACAGCCGTCAGCTGTGTTTGACGCGCCAAAGCATGACATGGGCACCATATTGTGGAACAGCCCGTACACAGCCCGCTTCACCGTGAAAAATGCAGGCAACCAGCCTTTGCAGATAACAAGCGTCGAAGCCTCGTGCGGCTGCACCGTTGCCGAATGGGACAAAAAGCCAGTGGAACCGGGCGGCAGCACGGAGATTTCCGTTTCGTACAACGCGGAAATGGTCGGACACTTCACGAAACAGGTGGCAGTTTACACCAACGCTGCAAAACGCCCCACATACCTCACGCTCTATGGGAACGTGAGCGCACAAGCCCCCCAATATGCAGGGGAATACACACGCAAAATCGGCGACATAAAAATCAATGTCGAAGAAATCGAATTCGACGACGTACACCTTGGCGACACCCCCGTGAAAACGATAGAAATCTTCAACGAGGGAACAAAATCGTACAAGCCCGAACTCATGCACCTGCCGAAATACCTGTCGGCAAAAGCCGTTCCGCAAACCCTGCTCCCCAACCACGGGGGAAAGATAGAGGTTACGCTCAACAGCGGCACGCTGCAAAGCATGGGACTTACGCAAACGTCCGTATATCTTAGCCGCTACCCCGGAGACAAGGTTGACGAGGAGAACGAAATCGGCGTTTCAACGGTGATTCTCCCCGAAGCCGTAGCCATGAACGCGGCACAGCTCGCGTCCGCACCCAAGATGTCGCTCAACGCAGACACACTCACGCTTGACGGCACTGCGGGCAAAGACCGCATAAGCGGCGCACTGACGATAGCCAACGAGGGGAAAAGCCCGCTGCAAATACGCTCGCTCCAAGTGTCCAGCACCGCACTCAATGTGGGGGTGAACAGAAAAATCTCCCCCGGCAAGCAGACAAAACTGAAAATAACGGTGCTGCGCAAGTTCCTCAAACAGTCATCGCGCAACCGCCTCAAAGTGCTGATGATCACCAACGACCCGCAACGCCCAAAGGTTACTGTGGTGGTGAAAGTGAAACAGTGAAGACATAAACCAAAATATTTACTAACAATTAAACCGTTCTATAAATGATTAAGAAAACGCTGAGCGCAATAGCCGTGGCAATGCTCCCGGCATTCGCTCTCATGGCGCAGGAACAACGGCTTTCCACGCCCAACACCACACTTATAGTGAACAACGACAACGGCGTGGCACGCATAGTGTATTACGGCCCGAAAATCGACGAGTCAACATCGACCAACGACATGCGCGCCGCCCGCATGACCTTTGACCGTGAATCCTACTACGCTTTCGGCGTTTACTCAAACGAGGAGAGGGCGATTGCTGTAACCCAGCCCGACGGAAGTCTGACGCTCGACCTTAAAGTGGAAAGCATCAAGAAAACCACAAGCGCAGACGCCACCACGATAGAGATTGACATGAAAGACAAAGTTTACCCGCTCTACGTGCGCCAATACTTCAAGGCCTACAACGGGACGGACATCATCTCCACGTGGACCGACATAGTGAACTCCGCAAAGAAACCCGTAGCGCTCGAACTCTTCGCGTCGGCGCAGATTCCCCTTGCGCGCAGCGGAAACCACATAACCCACTTCCACGGAGGCTGGGCTGCCGAAAGTTTTGTAAGCGAGCAGGAAATAACCGACGGACAGATTGTGGTCTCAAACAAATACGGCATCCAGAACACCCACGCCGACAACCCCAGCGTCATGATTTCGGTTGGCGGCAAGGCAACCGAGAACTCCGGCACCGTATTCGGCGGAACGCTGGCCTGGAGCGGAAACTACAAGATCAAGGCAAGGGCTGCCGGAGGCAACCAGCTCGAGGTTCTTGCCGGCATAAACGAGGAGACGTCCCGCTACATTCTTGACGGCGGCAAGACATTCACCACCCCGGAGTTTGCCATGACATATTCAACCGAGGGCAAGGGCGGCGTGAGCCGCGCCTTCCACCGCTGGGCGCGCAAGTACGCCCTCGCGCACGGCGACCAGGAGCGCATGATACTCCTCAACTCCTGGGAAGGCGTTTACTTCAACATAGACGAAAAGACCATGGACCAGATGATGGGCGACATAGCATCGCTCGGAGGCGAGCTGTTTGTGATGGACGACGGTTGGTTTGGCGACAAATACCCGCGCGACAACGACCACACCAGCCTTGGCGACTGGATGGTGTGCAAAAAGAAGCTGCCCAACGGCATCAAGGCCCTCACCGATGACGCGAAAAAGCACAACATAAAGTTCGGAATCTGGATTGAGCCTGAAATGATCAACACCAAGAGCGAACTGTTCGAGAAACATCCCGACTGGGCTTTGAGCAGCCCCAACCGTCCGCTCATCCAGGGGCGCGGCGGCACGCAGATGGTGCTTGACCTCACAAACCCCAAGGTGCAGGATTATGTGTTCTCCGTGTTCGACAACGTTATGAGCCAAGCCCCCGAAATTGCATACATCAAATGGGACGCTAACGCCAACATAATGAACTACGGCTCACACTACCTGAAGCCCGACCGCCAGTCGCAGATATTCATCGACTACCAGCTCGGGCTGCGCAGCGTGCTCAAGCGCCTCCGCGCCAAATACCCCAACGTCATAGTGCAAGCCTGCGCGGGCGGCGGCGGACGTGTGAACTACGGCCTTCTCCCGTTCTTTGACGAATACTGGACCTCGGACGACACCGACGCGTTCCAGCGTCTCTTCATCCAGTGGGGAACTTCCCACTTCTACCCCGCAATTGGCATGGGCTCGCACGTGAGCGCAACGCCCAACCACCAGACCGGCCGCGTAACGCCCCTGAAATTCCGCTTCGACGTGGCAATGCAGGGCAGGCTCGGAATGGAGCTCCAGCCAAAGAACATGAACGACAAGGAGAAGGAATTTGCGAAACGCGCCATCGCCGCCTACAAGGACGTGCGCCGCGTTGTGCAGATGGGCGACCTTTACCGGCTCAACTCGCCGTTCGACGGCGACTATGTAACATCGCTCATGTACGCTTCCGAAGACAAGTCGAAGGCTGTGTTCTACGTTTACCGCGACCACAAGGTGTGCACAATACAGAACGACCCGCTCATACGCCTTGACGGAGTTGACGAGAACAAGAACTACAAGTTCACCGACATAACGCCGCTCGACCCCAACCGCCCCCACTGGCTCAGCGGCAAGGTGATAAGCGGCCGCGCCCTCAAAAAGGCGGGAATACGCGTAAACCTCGACGGCGATTTCTCGAGCGCGGTGTTCAAACTTGAAGCCGTAAACTGATTAGCGCAAACCGCAACGGACACAATCCCCGCCCTCACCGTGAGAGCGGGGATTTTCATTGCAATATCCGCAAGGCGAACATAAATCACAAAATCGCACTACCGTATGAGCGTATGGCACACGCCACACAAACGCGCAACCATCAATTATTCAAAGAATTGCACCGCCGTAGGGGCGTATGGCATACGCCCTGAATTGTGCCGATTGGCAATATCGTGGCAGTGGTTTGCGGTGCGGTTCGGGCGGTGGCGTACAGGGCGTATGCAATACGCCCCTACAAATGGCGCAATACGCAAATTGATTGTTCTTTTCAAAACTCCCCGAAAAAAACATTTGATGTAGGAAAAACTACATAAGACGTAGGAAAAATTATGTCTGATATAATTCAAACTACATCAGACCTTTTTTCGCCTACTTGCAACGCCCTGTTTTCCAAGTATTTGCAAAGAAATTCCACAATCTGCATAATCTTTTGGATTTCAAACGCTTACACAATTTCCTGCTATTTGCGGAAAATAAAAATCCCACACAGGCTCTTCGGATTCCCGCGCGGGATTTTTGATGTATTATGCGTAATATGAATTAAAAGTCTTTCCAAACCTCTTTGGCGATTTCACACACTAACTTCACCTTTGCCCACTGCTCGTCTTCGGTGAGTTTGTTGCCTATCTCGCACGAGGCGAACCCGCACTGCGGGCAAAGGCAGAGCCTGTTGAGAGGCACGTATTGCGCCGCCTGGTGTATTCTGTCTATAATCGTCTGCTTGTCCTCAAGCACAGGGCTTTTGGTTGTTACCAGCCCGAGCGCGACCTTCTTGCCGGGAGCCACGTGCTTCAAAGGCTCAAAGCCGCCCGAACGATAGTCATCGAACTCCAAATAGAAGCCGTCAACGTTTTCCTGTGCAAAGAGAAACTTCGCCACATTGTCATACGCCCCCTCGGCAGCATAGGTTGAATGGTAGTTGCCACGGCACACATGGGTGTTTATCGCCATGCCGGCAGGGCGTTTTTCCAAGGCGAGGTTGTTAAGACGCAGGTAGGTTTTCTCCAGCTCCACAACGTCGTAGCCGCCGCCAACCATTGTCTCCCAGAATTTCTTGTCGCACACCATGCCCCAGGTGCAGTCGTCAAACTGCACATTGCGGCAGCCCGCATCGTAAAGGTCGCGTATAACCTGCCTGTATGCGGCGGCAATATCATTCAGCAGCTCCCCGTGGTCGGGGTAAACGGCATCGGTGTTCTTGCCGTTGTCCTCGCGGTAAAGCTCTGCGTAGAATTGTGCCGGGGCGGGTATTGTCTGGCGTGCCACAAAGCCTTCGCTTTCGTACTGCTTCACAAATTTGAAGTGCTCCACAAACGGATGGTTCTCACCGCTTATTTTCCCTGTGAGGCGAAGCGAGCCGTGAGTTGTTTCTTCGCCGTGGAACTGATAGCCGTGGTCAAGCTCAATATGCTCCACTCCGTTGAAACCCCACATGAAGTCCAGATGCCAATAGCTGCGGCGGAACTCGCCGTCGTTAATGGTGCGGAGACCCGATGCCTTTTGTTTTTCAATAAGGCTTGTGATGCAGCGGTCCTCAACCTGTTTCAGCCCGTCGGCATCAATCAGACCTTGCGCGAACTTGGCGCGTGCTTCTTTCAGTTCTGCCGGACGGAGGAAACTGCCTACGACATCGGCACGGAAAGGGGGAAGTTGTATAGACATTCTTGAAATGGTTTATTGTTATTATTGAATGTTGTTTGTTTCGGCAGCAAAATTACCACGCAGAACTTCGCCAAGAAAATTTGCCTGCAATTTCGGAAAAACATTCTACCTTTGCCGAAGATTGCCATTTACAACAGAATATAATTCTCCGCATACACCATTTTGCAGCATGGAATATCTTGACAACATTGACGTGAAAATACTGAAGCTTTTGCAGCAGAACGCCAAATACACCACAAAAGAGCTGGCATACGAAGTGAACCTGTCGCCCTCGCCCACGTTTGAGCGGCTCAAACGCCTGGAACGAGAGGGGTACATTGAACGTTACGTGGCAATAGTGAACCCCACCCGCGCCGGGAACGGCATGATAGTGTTCTGCAACATACGGCTGAAACACCATGGCAAGGAAATCGGACGGCAGTTCATGAAAGCCATACAGCAGGTGGAGGAAATAACGGAATGCTACAACACCTCAGGCGACTACGACTTCATGATGAAAATATACGTTCGCGACATGAAGCACTATCAAGACTTCGTGCTCAACACGCTCGGCGAAATAGACAGCATAGGTTCGCTGCACAGCATTTTCGTGATTGGCGAGGTGAAAAACTCCCACACCGTGCCAATACACGCCTAAGCGCAATATAAAAAGAACGCTTAGGCACATTAAAATGGCGGCTTCAAATTTTGCGGTTATGCGAGTTTGAAGTAACTTCGCACAATAAATACAATTACGCCAGTGATAGAAAAACATATTGTCATTGATGAAATTGACCCGCGTGTGCTCTACGGGGCAAACAACGTCTATTTGCGTATGCTAAAGGCCCTTTACCCCAAGCTGCGCATCGTGGCGCGCGACAATGTAATCAAGGCAATAGGCGACGAACTGGCAATCTCCGATTTTGAAAGCACAATACAGTTGCTCGTTAGCCGGTGCGCAAAATACAACACGCTGCGCGAGGCCGACATCATAGACATCGTGAAAGGCAAGAAGCCGTACGAGGAAGAGGAGGACGGCGTTATAGTTTACGACATAAAGGGCCGCCCCATACGCGCCAAGACCGAGAACCAGCAATTGCTGGTGAAGGCATACACAAAGCAGGACTTGATGTTCGTTGTCGGGCCGGCGGGAACGGGAAAGACATATACGGCGATAGCCCTCGCGGTGAAAGCCCTAAAAAACAAGGAGGTGAGGCGGCTTATCCTGAGCAGGCCGGCTGTGGAGGCGGGAGAGAAGCTCGGTTTCCTGCCCGGCGACATGAAAGAAAAGATTGACCCGTACCTGCGCCCATTGTACGATGCGCTCGAAGAGATGATACAGCCGGCAAGGCTGAAGGAAATGCTCGAAGACGGCACCATACAAATCGCGCCCCTGGCGTTTATGCGCGGACGCACGCTGAGCGATGCGGTGGTGATACTCGACGAGGCGCAGAACACAACCTCGGCACAAATAAAGATGTTCCTCACGCGCATGGGCTTCAACACCAAAATGATTGTTACAGGCGACCGCACGCAGATAGACCTTCCGCTGGCGCAACGCTCCGGGCTTGAAGAGGCGATGCGCATACTGAAAGGCCTGAGGGGCATAGCGTTTGTGGAAATGGACAAGAAGGACATTGTGAGAAACCCGCTCGTAACGCGCATTGTCGATGCTTACGAAAAAGACAGCGAACAGAAAAAAGTGAGCATCAACGTTCACGAAGACCCGGACGAAGACGAGCCGGACGCAGACGACAAATCAGACTGAGCATAACACAAAACATTTCATTGACAATGAATAAAGCATTAATCAAGACCGATTACCATTTTCCCGGACAAACGGGTGTTTACAACGGGAAAGTACGCGATGTTTACAACATAAACAACGAGAAGCTCGTAATGGTGGCAACCGACAGGATTTCGGCGTTCGACGTCATCCTGCCCAAAGGCATTCCCTTCAAGGGGCAGGTGCTGAACACCATCGCCTCGCGTGAGCTTGACGCGACAAAGGACATCTGCCCCAACTGGAAGCTCGCCACCCCCGACCCCATGGTTACAGTCGGCTACGTTTGCAAGGGATATCCCGTGGAGATGATCGTGAGAGGCTACCTTTGCGGCAGCGCGTGGAGAGCCTACAAGGCCGGCGCACGCGAGCTTTGCGGAGTGAAACTGCCCGAGGGGATGCGCGAAAACCAGAAGTTCCCCACCCCGATAATCACCCCCACCACAAAAGCGGAGATAGGCGACCACGACGAGAACATATCGCGTGAGGAAATCCTCGCCCAAGGCCTTGTGCCCGAAAAAGAGTATGAGATTATGGAGAAATACACCCTCGCCCTCTTTGAACGCGGAACAGAAATCGCGGCAAAGCGCGGGCTGATTCTCGTTGACACAAAATACGAGTTCGGACTTCACGACGGGGAGGTTACGCTTATGGACGAAATCCACACGCCCGACTCCTCGCGATACTTCTATTCTGAAGGCTACGAGGAGAAGTTCGAGAAAGGCGAGCCGCAAAAGCAGCTTTCCAAGGAGTTTGTGCGCGAATGGCTGCTGAGCAACAATTTCCAGGGACAGGAGGGGCAGACGCTTCCCGAAATGACCGACGAAATCGTGGAGAACATCTCAAACCGCTACATTGAGCTGTACGAGAACATCACAGGCGAGAAGTTCAACAAGGAAGCCCACGAGGACCCGGCAAAGCGCATAGAGAAAAACGTGCTCGAATATTTGGGATAAACCCAAGGGACATAACAGGCAAACCACAAAGCCTCTCCCGATTTTCAACTTGTCGGGTGAGGCTTATTTCTTATCTTTGCACCAACATATATCCAAGCATGATACATAAAAAGCTATTTCTTGCCGCAACAGCCCTTGCAATGGCGGCTTCATACGCCAACGCGCAGTCGTTCGTTGTCGGCAGCCTGAGATATACCATAGGCGGGGACAGCGTTACCGTTAAGGCGGACACAAAAAGCGATGAAAGCATCATCATACCCGACAGCGTGGAATACGGCGAGGGGGAAGCCGCAAAAAAATATGCCGTAAAAGGCATCGCGGCAAGCGGCTTTTTCGGCTGCACAAGGCTCAGAAGCATAACCCTGCCGCAAACAATCACCGACATAGGACGCGCCGCGTTTTGGAACTGCAAATCGCTTGAATCCATTGATATTCCCGAAGCGGTTACAGCCATAAATCCCGCCGTGTTCACCTTGTGCGGCAGCCTAAAGCGCATTTCTGCGGGAAAACAACTGAAGAGCATCGAACCGGCAAGCTTCATGAGCTGCACCTCACTCGACAACATCGAGATTTCTGGAGACAACCCGTATTTCAAATCCGTTGGCGGCACCGTTTACACCAAAGACGGCGAAGCGCTCTTAGCCCACGCGGGAAGCGCAGTCAAATTCAGCATCCCCCAAGGGGTGAAAACAATCGGCAACTCGGCGTTCTGGTACTGCGAAAACCTGAAAAGCGTAACCATACCCACAAGCGTGACCACAATAGAAAAAGACGCGTTCAACGGCAGCGGACTTACGGAAGTGAGCATCCCGCAAAGCGTTGAGAGCATCGGCGACATGGCATTCGGCTACTGCAACAGCCTTGACACCGTAAGGGCTGAATGGCAGAACCCGCCAATTATAACAACCGCAACGTTCCAGAACAACGCCAAAAATCTGATTGTCCCCGAAGGAACGCTCGCCACCTACAGAGCCACACAAGGATGGAATGTTTTCAGAAACATTACAGAACTTCCTACTTGGATAGAAACCGCAAAAACAGCAAAGAACGCCCTGCGCGCCACCTATGCGGACGGAACGGCAACCTTGGAATCCGCCACGTTCTCGGGCATTGCGAGAATAGCGTCCACTGCGGGAGAAGCCGTTCGCACTTTCCGGCTGAAACGCGGCGAGAAAATCACGTTTTCCCTCCCCAAAGGCATATATATAATATACGCAGATAACGGCTACACGAAAAAGATTGCCGTGAGGTAGCACGTTTCCCCAAACATCCACTCCAATGAATATATTGAAAAAGGGAGGGTTAAAATTCGCCCCCCTGCTCATCGCCGCATTTTTCCTACCCGCAAGCACAAATGCGGGCAACCCCACAAACGCCCAAGCAGCCAGACAACTGTTCAACGCCGCATACAACTCAGTATATGGACCGCAGGGGGCTACCCTAAGCTATTTCATAAACTTGGTGGGACTGTACAAGGCCAACGGCACAATAAGTATGAAAGGCAAGAAAAAACGTTTCTTTGAGCCTAGATACAGCGTATGGTGCAACGGCAAGGACTACTACAAGGTGGACAACAAGAAAAAGGAAATAGAGATACACAATGCCGCCTCGCCCAAAAAGGACAAGTATTCCGAAAAGTTCACCTTCTCGCCCAACAATTTCAACTACAGCTACTCGGAAAACAAAAACGAATATATAATAACTCTCAACGCAAAGCCCAAGACACCGGGCAACATCAAGCACGCCCAGATACATTTGGACAAGGCAACAAAAGCCCCCAAGAGCCTAAGAATTAAGGTACTGTTTTTCTGGACCACAATCAAGATTTCAAACTTCCGCTGTGGGGGAATAGACGACGGCATCTTCGACTTTCCGCGAGAAAAATTCAAGAATTACAAAATTACAGACAAAAGGCCCGATTAAGGGTCTTTTTTTATGACCTGCCATAAGCCGCAGCACGCCGCACAACAAAGCTGTAGCTTACGGCATTGAACGGCTTTCGGCGCGAGAGCGGACATTTTTCATAAGCAATTGGCCTACAGCGTTTTATACATTTTGTCAGAAAACAGGATAACCTTTTGTTTTTCAACGTATTAAAAACCGTCAAAATTACATCGGATATAATTTTTCCTACGTCTGATGTAATTTTTTCTATGTCCTATGTAGTTTTTGCCATATCCGATGTAGTTTTTACAACTTCCGCATATAACTTTAGAGCAAACTACAGAGCAGCGTTTTCACTACGATTTCATTGCTAAAAAAACGCAATTAATACCGCTCGTTTTTAATACCGCCCAAACGGTATCATTGCTCATGCAGCCTCTTCCTTTCAAAATTTTGCTTATACAACGTTTCCGCCCTATTTCGGACGATTTACTGTCAAAACAGCACAGATTTCTTCTTTTCCATGAGAAGTGTCCGGCAAATATTCCGCCACCGTCTGCAAGCCATAGGATAGGGTTATCCGATAGTAAAGGTAAACGGAATTATCAACACCACAACTTCTTGTCTTGTCCCCAAATATAGTTTTGTTTGAACTTGGAATAATTTAACATCAATGAATTTTGTACTATACAATACACATCGTAGCTAAAAGAAGTGGAGACATTAATAACACGGCTCTATTTATTGAAACCTGTTAGTCCATCCATAATTTTCTACAAACTGCCCATGACGCAATCTTCACACGTCTGCCAATTTGACAGTCGTGTTTAGCGTGAAACATTCCGCTTTTCCGAGGGCACAAAACTCTCAAATGTCTGGTCATCATAGAAAACCCGTATCTCCAAAATCTTGGGACGTATGATTTTGGTTTCGGTTATGACTTTCGGCGCTGCTTGCCTTTCCTTATTTTGAGTTCCGCCTGTAGCATTTGGCAGGGTGGTAAAAAGTTCCATTCCCTCCATTCCTTTTTTCGATCCGTCACTTCCTTCGCCCGATGAATTTTCCGGGAAACCGAAATTTGGTGAGGAGGACGGATTTGGCATATCCGGATTTTGCAAATCGCTTCCGCCGTCATCCAACATGACACCCTCGCCAAACATCAACCAGTTTGTGTTTATTTTTGGGAAAGCCCGGTGTATGGCCTGAACGTGATTGTTCGTCGGCTTCGAGCGTCCGTTGAAAATATTAGAAAGCGAAGCAGGGGATATGCCGAGTTTTTGCGCAAAGTCTTGTTGCGACAAACCCAAGAAATCCATTACCTGCCTTATACGTTCTTCCATGATTTTTCTCTGTTTTTTATGGTTTAGTGCAAATTTACGGAAAACTCGCACGATTTACGAATATAAAAGGAAAAATCTTTGTGCAAAAATTGTAAATTCACATTTCTACAACGTAAATTCGCGCCTCTTTTTCTTGTATTCACTTCTGTAAACCCTGAAACATACCGCCAACTCGTTTACATTTTACATTTTACAAACCAAAGGGCGAAAACAGCTATATACAAAGAGTTTGCAGAAAAAGCAATTGCTTTTTGGCTTATAAACAGTTATGTTTGGAAATGATACAGCGTTTAGCAGAAAAGCTTCGGCTTTCGCACGATTTTCGCTCTCCAAACAGTGTTTAGCTTCAATAAACACAGACAAATAGCTGGCTTTTACCACTATATTTTCATTCGGCATTCCTGAATATTTGCGGATTTACATTTTTTAATCGACGTACATTTGTTTAATTCATAATTCAAAATCCGTGTTTTCGAATGCGATATCACCATGCCTTTGCTTTATCTTTTGCGCCCGGTTTTATGCTTGCGAGAGTTTGCTTGTTGTTTTGTAAATCATAAAATCTGCAAAACATAAAGCAGGCGGGGCAAAACCTTGCATTTTTCCCGAAATTTGAGCCAAACAGAACAGATGTGCTGAAAGCGTTTTTGCATCGCATTCTACAGTGTTCAAAATCGCGCAAAACTCCTTTATAAATAGAGGGAAAAGCCTCAAATTCTTGTTTGGCTTTTCTGGCAAAATAGAGAATTTCCCTGCCCGAACAGGCAAAAAACTCCATTTTCCCTCATCGAAATACGCCTGTTTTCATCAAAAAGAGGCACAGGCTACACTCCCAAATGCACAAATTCGGTCTGGTTTCACACAGTTTTCACACAAGCAGCAACGCCGTCATTCTCCATTCCGCAAAACCATATCCCGAAAATACCACTTACCCAACACTTGATTATTGTCTGAAAATAAAAATCAAGCAATTCAAAAAAACTCTCGCTTCCCCGCCAAAATTTTGTCGGGCAGAACAAAGGCGGGACTATGTTGAACAAAAAAATGGCGGGGCGTAAACCGGCCCGCCTTTGCTGTGTTTTTGTTTTTGCTGAAAATACTTCGCTTTCTGTTTTTCTCCGGAAGCCGTTAATGGAGTATAAAATATACAAGGTCCATTCCAAGTTCCGCCTCTGACACTACATCAAAACCTATCCCCTTTTGACGCTCATCTGTCTCCCTTATTTTCCCGATTATTTCCATAACTTTTCGCGCCGTATAGTTTCCAAGTGCGGGGATAATGTTTTTCTTCACCTGCCATTCTGTCATGCCAGTCCACTTGGCAATTCCCTGCGGACTTCTGTCGGGCGAGTAATACGAAATCATTAGCTTGGAGAAAAATTGGAACAGCATCACCAAATTTCGCTGCAAAGGATTGGCCTTGGAATTAGCCCCAAAATATTGTACTATTTGGAACGCCTTAAAAACGTCCCTTTTCACGATTGCGTCCTGTAGTTCAAAATAATTGAAATCCTTGCTTATGCCAATATTCGTCTCAACTATTTCGGGAGTAACGTTGCCCTGCCCCTGCGGCATCGAAATTATTAGTTTGTCAAGTTCCCCATTCAATCGGTTAAGGTCAGCCCCAATGTTTCCTGCAATCATTTCGGTGGCCTTGGGAGTAATCGTAAGACCGTGCTGTTTCATATACACGCTTATGAATCCCGGAAGCTGGCTGTCGTATAACTTCTTCGATTCAAAAAGAACTCCGTTCTTCTGCGCCAAAGCCGCAAGGCGTTTTCTTTTGTCCACAGTCCCGTTCTTGTAGCATATGACAAGGATTGTGCTGTCGAGCGGCCGTTGCAGATAATAAGCCAAATCGTCCAAACGGTTCATGAGCTGAGCCTCGCGCACAATCACGAGCAAATGTTCCGCCCCGAGCGGGCTGCTCTTTGCGGTGTTCACCACCTCGCCCACATCGGCATCCGAGCCGTAATAGGTGAAATAGTTGAAAGCCTTGTCCTCTTCGGGCATAACCATCTTGGAAAGAGCTTCCGCAATCTTGTCTATGAAGAAACTCTCCTCCCCTTCGAGCAGATACACCTTCTCGAACTTTCTGGCGTTGATGTCGCGCATTATGCCTTCAAACGAAGGCCCCGTTTGTTTTGTGTAAGCCACGTTGTTTGTATAAATCGGCAAGCCGCAAAACGGTCGCCACGCTTAGTAATCGAATTTCAAATGGCGCACCGTGCGCCCGTCGTTCTTTATCAGTTTGAGCGAGGCTATTCCGAAAGCCACGTGCTCCGATGCAAAATTCTTAGTTACGTGTTCATCGCTCTCCATAGTCTTCACACCTTCGGGCGTCATGGGATTGTCGCTCACAAGCAGCAAGGCCCCGGTTGGGATGTGGTTGTAAAAACCGCAGCTGAAAAGCGTCGCCGTTTCCATGTCCACAGCCATGGCGCGGGTTTTAAGCAAATAGTCCTTGAACTTTTCATCGTGTTCCCACACACGCCTGTTCGTGGTGTAAACGGTCCCCGTCCAATAGTCGTGGTGAGCGTCGCGCAAGGAAGTTGACACCGCCCTTTGAAGCATGAATGCCGGCAGAGCGGGGATTTCGGGCGGAAAGTAGTCGTTACTCGTACCCTCCCCGCGTATTCCCGCAAGAGGGAGTATGTAGCTTCCGAGCCGTGCCTTGTCGGAAATGCCGCCGCATTTGCCCAAAAACAAACACGCCGCCGGCTTCACCGCGCTAAGCAAGTCCATTACAAGAGCCGCGTTGGGGCTTCCCATTCCGAAATTCACGATTGTTATTCCGTCGGCAACCGCCGTGCGCATATTCGCACCATAGCCAACCGCCTCTACTCCGCACTGCTCGCAAAACAAGTCAACATAGTTGTTGAAATTTGTAAGCAGCACATATGGAGTAAAGCCGTCAAGCGGCCTGTGAGTGTATCTCACAAGCCAATTGCCCACTATATCCTCGCGAGTTTTCATTATAATTCTTATATTTGCATCCGTTGGCGCAGACGCGCCAAGACTATTGCAAAAGTAGCAAATGTTTGCGTTAAACCTGCCCATTGCCGACATAAAAATAAACCAGAGCGAAGGCAAGACTGTTATATACGACTTCCTCCGCCGCCGCTACGTAGCCCTTACCCCCGAGGAATGGGTGCGCCAGCAGTTCATCCGTTTCCTCACCGACCGCAAGGGCTACCCCGCCGCGCTCATGGGTAACGAAATGGAACTTTGCGCAAACGGCAAAAAGCGACGCTGCGACAGCGTAGTGTTCAACGCACAAGGCAAGCCCCTTGTTATAATAGAATACAAAGCACCCACAATAAGCATTACCAGGAAAGTGTTCGAGCAGCTAAGCTCGTACAATATAATCCTGCGCACAAAATACCTCATTGCCACAAACGGAATTAGTCATTACTGCTGCCGCGTGGACTACGAGGCAAAGTATTTCCGGTTTTTGCGCGAAATCCCGAATTATCAGGAGCTTGAACAATAAAAGCAAACCACGAACGTCAAGAAATAAACAAACATAATTCACGCATTATGAGAAAGGTAAGCTTGTTTTTCCTTGCGGTTTCAACGCTGTTTACAGCCATTTCCGCCGCTGTTTACCCTTCTAAATCATACGCCTCGCACCGCCCCACGCACCTTTCTTTTTGTGCCGGAAACCCCGGCGACAGTCTTAAACCCAAGGCGGTGAAACGCAAAACGGCGAAACTCGACAGCCTGCGCCAAGCAGTGCGAAGCTCCGCAAACTCCGGGCGTATGCTGCAATTGACCGACTCGCTTATGCGCTCCAAAAAGAAAACGGCAATAAAAGACCCCCTGCGCCACAAGCAACGCATACAAAGGCTTGCAAATGCGGACAAAAAGCTGTCATTCGCAAACAAGCTGCTCACCGCCCACTATTTCAACAAGAACATCGACACCTCATACATAAAGCGCCCCTCCGAACCTTGGACGGTAAAATTCCGCACAAACTGCTCATTCGCCCTCACGGGAATGCGCGGCGAAAACAACGGAGACAGCTTCTCCGGACTTTGGGCTTCGCGCTTCCGCGCCACGATAAGCGCGGGCTTCGTTTATCGCGGCATCGGAGTAAGCGCGGCGATAAACCCCGCAAAGCTCGCGGGGCTTAACAAAGACATGGAATACCAGCTCACATCCTACGGCAACCGCATGGGCTTCGATGTCATATACGAGGCGGCAAAAACCGACAAAGGCAGCGTTACATACGGCGGCGAAAAATACAAAATGCCCAAAGGCACGCTCAACCGGCAGGGACTTGCCGCCAATTTCTACTACGCCTTCAACGGCAGGCGCTTCTCCTTTCCCGCCGCTTTCTCCCAGTCATACATCCAGCGCAAAAGCGCGGGCAGCTGGCTCATTGGCGCATCGGCACAATGGAGATACACAAAAATATCGCCGCAAGACGGACTGCCGTTCAACAAAGCCACGCTGAAAAGCCTCAACTTCGCCATAGGCGGAGGCTACGGCCACAACTTCTGCATAGGCCGCCGCTGGATGCTCCACCTCTCGTCGCTCCCAACCCTCGTTGTCTATGACCACGGCAACATCAGCGGGGACGCAACAACCACAAAGTCAAAAATCCGTTTCCCCAACTTCTTCATCGCCAACCGTGGCGCGATGCTCTGTTCGTGGAAGCGCAACTTCGCCGGAGCGTCCGGCACACTCGACATTTCCAACATCGGAAACTCCAGGCAGCTTGAGCTATACAACATGAAATGGCGCGTGCGCCTGTTCTACGGCTTCAGGTTCTGATGCCTTTCAACCTGCCTGCAGCAGACTATACACAATCCCCCTCAAAGCGAATGGCTTTACAAGCAACTTCACTACAAAAGAATAAGCTGTAACTCCCCAAACCACGGATAATGGAAGAATTGCAAAGAAACACCAATTTGGAACAGTGTTGTTGTAATGGCTTTTGTCGTATTTTCCATTTATCAGGCTTATATTTTTGTTCGGGAAAAACCTGAAACAGGAGTATGCCAACACCGCCAGCAGATAAATGAAAAACAAGCATCCGTCATTTTTATGTCCCGGATCCCTTAAAAGCTCACACAAGAACATTGCGAACGGATATAAGAAAAACGCAAGAACCATCGCCACATACAACAGACTGAGAACCCTTGCCGCCTCCCCTTTCCTCTTATAAGCCCAATACACCCTATAAAATATGTAATCCACCATCGCCATTCAAGACACCATTATCTTTATAATACAGCATAGCAAAAGTAGCATAATTATCCTTAAAACCCTGCAATTGCTGAACATATTTGCAATGCGGTTCATGCGGTGGCGTAAAGGGCGTATGTAATACGCCCCTACAAATGGCGCAAAACCCAAATAAATTTTCCTTTCGCAAACACCCCGAAAACCACATCGGACATGGGAAAAACTATGTCCTATGCAGAAAAAATTATGTCTGATATAATTTAAACTACATCAGACCTTTTTTCGCCGCTTTCAAGTCCCTGAAAAACAAATACGCCAAGAAAGTCCAAAGTCATTGGAAAAAAGTCGCAAGTTTGCCGCTTGAAAGCTGGAAAAAAGTTGTAATATTGCATCGTAAAAGCTGGAAAAAAGTTGCAGGTTATGTTTAGGCGGAAAATCATCAGCAAATTAACGGCATGGAAAAAGGAGATGGCAAACAAAGCTCTCTTGATTAAAGGCGCACGACAAGTGGGCAAGACCACCATTGTACGCCAGTTTGCAAAAGCCAATTACGAGAATTTCATAGAAATCAACTTCGAGCAAATGCCTGCGGCAAAGCAAGCTTTTGAAGGAAACCTTGACGCCCGAACCATACTTATAAATCTGTCGGCCATGGGGTTCGGACCTTTGGAGCCTGGAAAAACATTGGTTTTCTTCGATGAAATACAGTCCTGCCCCAAAGCGAGAACTGCAATAAAGTTCTTGGTGGAGGACGGACAGTATGATTATATAGAGTCAGGCTCATTGCTCGGCATCAACTACAAGGATGTTTCATCTTATCCTGTTGGTTTCGAGCATGAATTGGATATGTTCCCTCTTGATTTCGAGGAATTTTTGTGGGCTTGCAATATCAGCGAAGATGTAATCGGCGCACTGAAAGACTGCTATGAAAATCTTCGTCCCGTTCCCGACTTCCTCCACCAGCAAATCATGGAGCGTTACCGCCAATACCTGATAGTGGGAGGTATGCCCGAAGTTGTGGCAACATATCTCGCCAATGAAGATTTCAACAAAACAATCACCAACCAAAAAGACATTCTCACAGGCTACCGCAACGACATATCCAAATATGCGGGAAAAGACAAACTGCTTGTGAAATCCGTGTTCGACGCCATTCCCGGACAACTGAGCAAACAAGACAAGCGTTTCATTCTCGCTTCAATAGAGAAAAACGCCTCACGGCGCAAATACGGAACACCCACACAGTGGCTGGTTGATGCGGGAATGGCATACTATTCCTTCAACGTGGGTTCATTTGAGCTGCCGTTCCCAAGCCACGAAAACCTCAGACTGTACAAACTTTTCTTTGTTGACAGCGGGCTGATGTGCGCCACGATGCTCGACAACATACAAGCCAAGGTTTTGACAGGCAATCTGTTTGTGAACGAAGGCGCTCTTGCCGAGAACTACGTGGCGGGCGAACTGGTCAAGCACGGCATATCCCTGAACTATTACGACAGGAAGAGCAAGCACGAGCTGGACTTCGTGTTTCCGGAAAGTGGCAAAATTTCCATTATAGAAGTGAAATCGGGAAAGGACTATAAAAAGCACGCCTCGCTTGATATGGCGCAAAGTCTTTTTGCCGACAAGACAAACCGCCGGATAGTGATGAGCTGCAACAACCTGGAAACAGAAAGCCACTGCTTATATTTGCCATTTTACATGACTATGTTCATAAAGTGAGCGAAACAAACACATTTGCCAACCGTTCCCAACATCCACAGCGCGGAAAAACATTACGGATAAGTTTTGTATGTAACGTTTCATGTGGTAGTGTACCAGTGCATACCGCACACACTCATTAACACACAGAACACAATTAGCCAAAGAATTGCACCGCCATAGGGGCGTATTGCATACGCCCCTGCAATTATTGCAAAACCATAACCGCGCACTCTCTCCCAAACACCCCGAAAACAACATCGGACATGGGAAAAACTATGTCCTATGCAGGAAAAATTATATCAGACATAATTTAAACTACATCAGACCTTTTTTCGGGGTCATGCAACTTGTTGAAAAACAAATCGGGATTAGCGCTGATTTTGTTGAAATACATTTTGAGATTTGCGCCGCGTTTATTATTTTTGAACACGATAAAATTAACCAATGATTATTCAAAAGAAAAGTTTACGATAAAACTTCCACGATGGAAGCGGACTGATGAAATATCATCCTTTTCTTGTATTTACGCAATAATGAACATACCTGAATACATAAAGTCAATAAACCAACAATTCCGCACCGGGGATGCCCGCGAGCATTCCTACCGCCCTATGCTTCAGCAGCTGCTCAATGAAATGCTGCCGGATTTTGTTGTCATCAACGAGCCGGCAAGGACTGATTGCGGCGCACCCGATTTCATCATTTCCTCGCAAAAAACCAACACGCCTGTATTTTACATAGAAGCCAAGGACATTGACAACAGAGACCTTGACGGACGCAAAGAGAACAAGGAACAATTCACCCGCTACAAGAAAAGCCTTGACCATATCATATTCACCGACTACCTCGACTTCCATCTTTATGAAAATGGGGAATGGGTGAAAAATGTGCGCCTTGCAGAAGTGTGCGGCGATGAAATATGCCTGTGCAAAGGCAATGTTGAGGATTTCATTGCGCTTGTCGGCCATATTCAGTCCACCCGGCCCTCCCCCGTTACTTCCGCCAAACGTCTTGCCGGGCAAATGGCAGCCAAGGCGCGCATATTGGCGTCAACCATCTGCAAGGCTTTTTCTCTCGCCGGGGATAATGACGATGTTTCGGGGGCAAACAGGCAGTTGCAAGGGCAGCTCCAGGCTTTCCGCAAAGTCTTGATCAACGACCTTAAGCCGCAAGGCTTCGCCGACATCTACGCGCAGACAATAGCATACGGAATGTTTGCCGCCCGCTTGCACGACAACACGCCCGAAGATTTTTCGCGTCAGGAAGCCGCCAGCTTGATTCCAAAGACAAACCCCTTTTTGCGCAACATATTCCAGCAGTTAGCCGGCTATGACCTTGACGAGCGAATTGCGTGGATAGTTGACGACTTGGTGAACGTATTCCGCGCCACCGACATGAAGAAGGTGATGAAAAGTTACGCAAAAAGCGGGGCGCGCCACGACCCTATGATACATTTCTACGAAGATTTCCTTACGGCTTACAACCCCTCTTTGCGCAAGTCGAAAGGCGTGTGGTACACTCCCCTGCCTGTGGTGCAGTTCATTGTGCGTGCCGCCGACGAAATCCTGCAGCATGATTTCGGAATCGCGGAAGGGCTTGCCGACTGCTCCAAGTTCATGCACAATGTGAAGAACCTGGACCCCGGAAAGGGCAGGAAGGCTTCCGCCCCCACCGTCAAAAGGGAAATGCACCGCGTCCAAATTCTCGACCCCGCCACTGGCACAGGAACATTCCTTGCCGAAGTCGTGAACCTTATCCACGAAAAATTCTGCGGTATGCAGGGAATGTGGCAGGGGTATGTCAGCGACCATCTGCTGCCCCGCCTCCACGGCTTCGAACTCCTCATGGCAAGCTACGCGGTGGCGCATCTGAAGCTCGACATACTGCTCCAGCAAACAGGCTTCACACACACCGCAAACAGCAAACGCCTGAAAATATACCTGACCAACTCGCTCGAAGAAATCCACCCGGACACAGACACTGTGTTTGCACAATGGCTCAGTGATGAGGCATCCGCCGCAAACCGCGTCAAGCGCGACTGCCCCGTCATGGTGATGCTCGGCAACCCGCCCTATTCCGGGGAAAGCCAGAACAAGGGCGATTGGATTATGAACCTTATGGAGAGCTACAAGAAAGAGCCTGGCGGAAAAACACGGTTGAAAGAACGCAACCCAAAATGGATAAACGACGACTATGTGAAGTTCATACGCATGGCGCAGGATTATGTGGAGCGCAACAAATGCGGCGTAATCGGCTTTGTCAATCCCCACGGATTCCTTGACAACCCCACTTTCCGCGGCATGCGCTGGAATTTGCTCAACGCCTTTGACAAGATATACACCATCAACCTTCACGGCAACAGCAAGAAGAAAGAGATGTGCCCCGACGGCTCGCCCGACGAGAATGTGTTCGACATACAGCAGGGCGTAAGCATAAACCTGTTTGTAAAGACAGGCAGGAAAAAGGCCAAAGAGCTTGGAAAAGTCTTTTATTACGACCTTTACGGCAAACGTGAGGAAAAATACGGTTTTCTGTCAAACATCACATTTTCCGAAGTGGGCTACAAGGAGCTGAACCCTGTCGCGCCCATGTATTTCTTCGTGCCGAAGAATTTTGAACTGATGCAGGAATACGAGAAAGGCGTGAAAATTGACGAACTCTTTTGCCTCACAAATGTTTCTGCCGCAACTGCCAAAGACAAAATTCTTGTAAGCTCTGAGAAAAACAATCTTTTAGAAAAAGTGTCTGCCACTTATGGAAAATCGTCTGAAGGTTTCATACAAGAATATTCTTACAGGCCCTTTGACAAAAGGCTTATTTATTACAACACAAAATTAGTTGAAAGACCGAGGGAAACTCTGGCGAAAAACTTTATTGGACATAACAACATTGCCCTTTTAACTTGCCGGCAAATAGCGGGAAATGAATGGGCACACATATCGGTTACAGATTCTATTGCAGACATCTGCTGCATTTCCAACAAAACAAAAGAGTGTGGTTACGCTTCCCCCCTCTACCTCTACACAGAGGAATTTGGAGAGGAAGTGAAACGCCCCAACCTTGACGAAAACGAGTGGCGGAAGTTCAACAACGCCATTGGAAAGGAAACCAGCCCCGAAGAGCTGCTGGCATATATTTACGCTGTGCTTCATTCGCCGTTGTACAGGGACAGATACAGGGAATTTCTGAAAACAGATTTTCCGAGAATACCGCTGCCGTCATCCGCAGCGGAGTTTTACCGGCTTGCCGCAATAGGGCAAAAGCTCATTGACCTGCATCTTATGAACAACGCCCAAAACTGGAAATGCACAACCACATTCCCGACAGGCGGTTCGCAACTGGTTGAGCAACTTGAACGGAAAGACAGCCAGGTGTGGATAAACCAAGAGCAGTACTTCGGGAACATTCCCGAGGCGGTGTGGAACTTCCACATCGGCGGTTATCTGCCCGCCCAAAAGTGGCTGAAGGACAGAAAGGGACGCGCACTTTCGTTTGACGACACCAAACATTACATCCACATAATCCACGCCCTGTCTGAAACAATAAAACTTATGCAGCAAATATGATTTGCGTATTTAAGCAAAACACAATTAATCAAGATATTGCGCCGCCGTAGGGGCGTATTGCATACGCCCTGAATTGCGCGGTTTGCAATGTCGCGGCAGCGGTTTGCTACGCGGCTCACGCGGTGGCGTAAAGGGCGTATGTTACAACCTTTACAAACTCACAACGCACAATTAGCCAAAGAATTGCGCCAACGTAGGGGCGTATGGCATACGCCCTGAATTGCGCGGACTTGCAATGTCGCGGCAGCGGTTTGCTACGCGGCTCACGCGGTGGCGTAAAGGGCG
>ERZ808286.261-NODE-261-length-38003-cov-3.952488_pt1 | contig 38003 bp, 33 predicted proteins | sample MGYA00521276_ERZ808286 | MGnify/ENA primary metagenome ERZ808286 (study PRJEB31516, sample SAMN03275607) | gut metagenome | biome: mammalia-associated habitat; material: feces | host: Papio cynocephalus | place: Kenya | collected 2012-08-01 ... | reverse complement strand
CCCCGGTAAACTCCGGCCCTTTTAAAATTCCCCGGAAGGGGTTGGGTGGTGGGGGGGGAACCAACCCGCCGCATTTTTGGTCCTGCAACCGCCTGTAACCCCTCTGAAATCTGCTTCATGCCGAGTAGGAAAATCCCGAGGCCGCCAAGAACCGACGCAACTATACCCCAAGAAACCACACTCGTTGTAGCAGAAGTTAAAAGAAAGGTCATAACAGAGCCTGGTGATATAATTTGAAAAGGAAGACGATAAGAGAGAGAAAAAATGGGGGCTTATTTTATGGATCTGGGATGAATAGCTTTTGCCCAACTCGCAGCTTGGATGCATCGGTTAGCCGGTTGGCTTGCATAATTGCCTTCTGTGATACGCCATATGCTTTGGCAATGGCCGACAGAGTTTGCCCGGCTTCAACGGTGTGATTGTATCCACTCCGTTGGGCAGCGGCTTCACGCGCCTTCCGTTCTTCCATGTCCCGTTTCTCGGCAAGCGCAGCGATTCGTTTGGAGAGGTCGTCTACGATCGCTTCTCGCAGCTGGGCATGTGAAGCCTTGGCAGTATTCAGATCAGCACGAAGTGCAGCCAATTCATCTTTCGTCACCGAATTTCCACTGCGTTCAAGCGTTCCTAGCCGTGAAACTAATAGGCTCTGTTGCTGCTCGATCGCTTCCACCCTGGCTGATAACGTCATGAGCGAACGTTGAATTTCCCGCAAAGCCTGTGCCTGTTGAGCAAATGCCTGAGCTGTTCCACTTTGTCCCAACCGTTGAGCCCAAACCGGAGAACTTCCAAACATGAATACAGAAATGAGAAGGAATAAGCGCATATCAGAAAAAGAAGGACGTGCCTAGCGGCACGCCCAAGGTTGTTATATTTAGTCTAAACGCTGCGTCAGCTTATCAATCAACGTGTCTGCACGCTGAACACCAACCATGGTGTCAATGGGAGCGCCGTCTTTGAAAAGGATCAAGGTTGGGATGGATTGTACACGATATTGTGCGGCTACAGCAGGGAATGCGTCAATATCCAATTTTCCAATTCGTACGCGCCCCTGAAGTGCTTCTGGCAGCTCCAGTTTATCTAAGATGGCTCCTTGCATCTTACAGGGGCCGCACCAAACTGCCCAAAAGTCGACCAAGGTGATGCCCCGTTCAATGGCAGTCTGGAAACTTGTTGCATCAAAGTGTTCAACGGTCATAGACTCATCCTCCGTTGCGTTCATTATACCAAAACTTCTTTCACGATAAATCGTTTTCTGGAAGATCTATGGGTGTTAAAGACACATGGCATTATGGCGTGGTATCGGCAAAAAGGCTGCCAAGATAATCCTTGACGTGTGCCATGGCCGTCTTTGGCGGCATTTTCAGCTCACACCCGGCGGCGAGTAGATGCCCGCCTCCACCAAAATGCTCAGCAATGGAGGCTGCTGAAAATCCCGGTGTGTCGCCGCGTGTACGGATGCTCAACCGTGTGATGCCAGGCTTATCTTTCGTTTCATAGAAGAAGATCGACACTTTTGCGGTGGGGATGGAGCGTGGAATGTCAATAACCTCTTCGATTTCACTTTTTGCCACCCCGGCTCGTTTGAAGTCACGCGCAGTCAGGCAGATTACGGCAACCATTCCTTTGAACCAGGTGTCGAGCGAATCATAAGCTTTACGTTTGAGTAACACCGCACCTTCGCTGGCGTAGAGGTAAAGCCGGTCGTTGATTTTGGAAGAATCAACCCCATGCGCTAAGAGAACTGCAGCTGCTTTGAGTGTAGAGGGGCGCGTACAGGGGTAGGCAAAACGCCCCGTGTCAGTAACCAGCGCCACCCACAAGGCTTCGGCGATCTGTCGAGTAAACTCCCATTTCAGCTTTCGTGCAAACCGATAAATCAGTTCTCCGGTACTACTGGCATCAGGCACAACCCAGTGGGCGACTCCGAAGGATGCGTGGGTTACGTGATGGTCGATATTGATAACGGGGAGTTTGGAGACAGCGTCTCGCAAAGGTCCATCTGGGACGCGATCTAATCCTGTGCAGTCCAAGACTACAACACAGTCGTAATCTTTGACACGCACGTTTGTGGGGGCAATCCATGGTGCATAATCCAGAAGGAACTTGGGCGGTCCCATCCCAATGGGAGAGAGCGCTACCGTTGGATTCCATCCATGTGCCTTCAGGAGCAGTGCTAATGCTACACAACTTCCGGTGGCGTCCCCGTCCGGACGAATATGTGCAGTGATGAGAACGTTGTGAAAACATGCAAGCGCCCCGTAGACAGCGGCAATACTTCCCCGGGCTCGCATGTTCATAGAGGATTTAGCCATTCTGCTTAGACGGTTGGGACGTACTGCGTTGGGATGTCGGCCAACCATGCCTTAACCGCGTCATCCAACGGCTCAATGGCTGTGATGGTTCCGGTGATGGTTCCTTTTTCCGCAGGTAACTCAACGGAGGCGTTTACCTTTTTACCAAGCAATGCGGTGGCCAGTCTGGAACGGCAGGAGATGATATTGAGCTTCTCATCGCGATCCAGCTCACCCAGAATGGTGTAGGTGGTTTTGCCGGCGGCAGTGGAGATGGTTACACGAGTGCCCATGGCGGCGGTTTCACAGGACACATTGGCAAAGTCGGTAACTTTCAGCGGACGCAGGATACGATCCATTTCTGTTTGCTGGGAAAGCAGTACGCGCTGTTTGTCTTTGGCGTATTGATACTCTGAGTTTTCGCGCAAGTCGCCGAAACTTCGAGCAGTAGCGATATCTTTTACATTTTTTGGGATTTCAACCTTGACCAGATGGTCATATGCCAGCTGATAGGCTGTCAACGACCGCAGAGAGGTCAGATGTGGGTGCTCTTCCAGAGCCTTTATTGCCCGGCGGAGCTTGCCGAGTGTTGGATCAAAACGAACCATTCGCACGAGAATGTTACGTTGGGAGGCGGTGTCCCATGAAGGGGAGGCTTGGATACGCTCGAAAATCACTTGCCGTTCAAAGGCACTTAGTTCGTTACATGTAGGCTCCAGCCATTTGGGATTATCGAAAAAGCCCTGCAAGGTGTTTCGCATCTTAAGCCCTTCACCCGTTAGGCGCTGTTCAATGATGTGAATGGCTTGCGTGATCAAGGCATTTAGGGAAGGCAAGCGCCATTCCTGATATGCTGCACGGTTACGTAATGCCCATACAACTAATGTAGGCACCGGGTTGGCACGGCGTGCCAAAAGCGCCGTCACCGCCGCCCCCGTTTCCGCATCAGCCGTCAATGCGCCTAGCGTCGCGCTAAGCGCTACGCCGTTGAACTGCGTTAGATGATCCAGAATGATAGATTTGGACTCCGGTTTGACGGCTAGCAGGAAGGCGATCAATGCCGTCACATCACGCGTTGAAAGTCCGTGAACCGCCAATAACAGGTTGTCCTGCTCATCTTGTTCCAAAAGCGTGTCGGCTTGGCGCATCTGCTCTTCGGGTGTGGAGAGCTCCAGCTTACGCAGCAACACCGCTATCTGTGCATAACGAGCATAATCGGTTTTGTCGGTTCCCTTGAGTGCAAAGTTGAGACGGTTGGCAATCGTTTCGCCGTAACCATCCGGTAACTTTCCCTGTTTTGCAGAGAGCATAGCCAAAACACCATCATAAATGGTCTTAACATCACGCTCGCGTGCAAATCGCTTGAGCCATTTTTCCCCGAAGTCTTCTTCTTCTTCCAGGAGGCGGATGGGCTCATTCCGTTTGGCAGGGATATCGACCACGGGTTTCTTGGTTGTGTTTTCTGCAGCTCCGGTCTTTTCATTCTTTAGACTGCGCCGGGCGGCCTCCCAGAAGTGCTTCCACTCTGTTGCAGGCACGAGTCCAATTTCCGCCAACCGGTCTGCCAGACGTTGAACAGGCATGGCACCATAACTGGTTAGCATCAGGCGCACCAGATCTGCTGGATGTTTGTCGCGTAAATCTAGAATTTCCTGCTTGTTGCGCAAGTAACGCGTCATCAGATGCCCGTCATCGGCAATGGAGAGGTTCTGCCCGGCCACAGAGAGGCTCATGGCATGATCTTTTTTACCTTCAAAGTCTATAATTACCTTGCCATAGAACGAATCGATGGATTGTACTTGCCCAAAACCCCAGGATTGGCTGCTGACGTAGACTCCCGGCTTCAGGGCTAACAAGACAGACAACCGGTTCACGATAGCTGTGGCGATGGCTGTATTCAGTCCAATGGAATCAACGAATAGTTTTTCTTCCGTGGTGCTCGCACTTCGGCGGATGACTTCGCGCATTTGCGCTAAATCTACACCAGATAACTCTTTGCTGTGGGCGGCATAGAACGCCACACAGGCAACAGCTCCGGCTAGATCTTTACCTTTGACAACGGTTTCTGTAAGCGCGATGAAGGCACGCGTAGAAGCTTTCACGTCATGCGCCAGCTGTTCGCCGATTAACGCCAACGCCGTTTTACAATCGGGCTTTTCCTGTTCAAGGATATCCTGAATCTGTATACCGAAAGCGACCTTGTCCATCAATTCGTCCTTCCTGTGGAAATCCACGCCAAATGCCACGCCCTGCGTGCATGTCCCGTTTTACGCTTGATCTTCGGTGGGCATTTCGTCAAATGATATCAAAGTCTCTTTTTGGACGCAACGAGCGAACTCGAATGTGTGCGTACATCAGATCGATTTGTCGGAGGAAGGAGCGGAGGAAAACATACTTCAAATATGGATGAGGGCTCGGGTGCCTGTGTAGAAAGACTCAGGGAAAACTGGGTGGTTTGATCTTCGGAACGCGCAGGAGAGGTTGTAGGTGAATTACTTACGGATTAGAAAAGAGGTATTGACCATACGTGTTAGCAGATGGAATGTATGGGATGGCGTTGAGCCCGCTTGACTTGATGGTGAATTCGTTCCGGCTTTGCCTTAGAACGTGGGGTAGGTTGAATGGTTGAATGAGACTGTATGGGCGTTGTAGAGCTAAAGCAAAGCCATTGAAACCTGGAATCAGAGAAGGGACAAGGATTTTACAGTGGTAGTGGGATATGTTAAGCTTTGCGCAATGTCAGTAAAGGTTGAGTGAGACAGGAATGGTTATGGCACGACTCGATTTAACGGTATTGACGGGGGTTTTGACGGGAACGGTTTACCATGTTACGGGCGCCGGAGCTACGATGGGTCGTTCACGTGTGGCCGATTTACATTTAGAAGATGCATCATTGTCCCGTTTGCACTGTCGCCTGATCTGTGAGGCGGGTGGGGTGCGGGTACAGGATCTGGGGTCGTCTAATGGCACATCCGTGAATGGAAAGCCGGTGGGTTCAGAGCCCTGTGTGCTACATACGGGGGATGTGTTGACTGCTGGTGAAATGGTGTTTCGAGCGGAGGTGTTGGAGGCTGAACCGCAGGCGCAGTCTTCGATTGACGGTGAATCAAAAAGTGTATCGCCTGTGGACGTTGCGGACTTGCCCTCGGGTTCACAAAGCGCCTTGGAAACGGATCCGGCCGGGGGAACGGTGGATTTGGGGCTGAATCCGGTGTCATCTTTCGTGCCAGGGAAGTCGCGCGGACCGTTGTTTGGTTTATTGTTAGGGGTGGCGGCGGTTTTGTTGGTGGCAACGGGAGCTATTTGGATATTTGCAATGGGACATCAGGCGCAGCCTTCGCGAATTCCGCGGCAGCTGCCAATGCCGGCGGAACAGCCGTTGGAGTTTCGGTATGAGCGGCTGGAGATTTCTCCAACGACGCTTTTTCGGTACGTATTGGCCTATGACCACGCGGGAATATTGACGTTGTCAATTGATGATTTGGGGGATGCGGATCGGAGTTTTACAAAACGTAAGGAATTAACTGCACGGGCGGGTGAAACATTACGCAAGGAATTTTTGGACGCGAATTATGATCAGATTCCTGTGATGTATCCGGAACGAAGTGCGGATGGGGTGAGTCTTCATCGGAAACGGCTGACGGTAACGCTGGGTGCTTCCGTGTGGGAGCGCGTGGCCGAGAATGTGAATGTGAAGGCATTTGACCGCCTGTGTGAACGGTTAGAAATTTTCGGGCGGAATGAATTGGGGGCTTGGGCTACGCAATATTCCGTGAGTGAATTGCGGGCGATGGGTGAAGAACAGCTGAGCCTTGCTCGGCGATATTGGGAACAGCGGGATTTGGGTGATGAAAAGGTCTATGCGGCGGTTTCGGCTTATCGTAAGGGTTTGTCGGCATTGGAGACGTTAAACCCCAAACCTGCCTTCATGAAAGACTTGGCAGAGGGACTTCAAACAGCGGAAGCGCTGTTGGCAGAACGATATGAGGCGGCTTCGTTTGCTGTGGATCAGGCATTGAATACTCAGCGATATGAGGATGCGGCCGAGATGTTGCGTAAAATTCTGCGTATGATTCCGGATCGTGATGACGAACGAAATGTGAAGGCGACAGAGAAGCTGCTTTCGGTTGAGAATCGTTTTCTTAAACGGGGAGGTCGCTCATGAGGCGGGGAATAATAGGTACTATGGTTGGGTTGGTGATGTTGCTTTGTGGAGACGTTCGAGCCGCAGCGGATGAGTCTGCGATGGCAACGTTGCGGTTGACCTCGGAGCCTGCGGCGACGTTTTCCATTAACCACCGTCCAGGGCGGACAGGAGATGCTGTGATAGAAACGGTTCGAGCGAATGAGCCCTTATTGATCTCGGTTTCGGCTCCCGGGTGGCAGACACAGTATCGGACATTGGCTTTGGGGCCTGGAGAACGTCGACATGAAGCGTTCAAATTATCTCGGGAACCGATCCCTGTTCTGTTTCGAGCGACAACGCCGGTTACGGTGTTGTGTAATGGAGAAGTGTTGGGGGAGGCACCCTGTTACACATTTTTTGAACAGCCAAAGGTATATCGCATTGTGATGCGTGCATCGGGTTTTCAGGAGCAGGCGCTTAGCTTGAACTTAACGGATGGGCGCCCGCGGGTGATTGATGCCGCGTTGGTGGCGGATTCCGGGACGTTGAAGGTGGATACGACGCCTGCTGGAGCGCGGGTGTTGGTTAATGGGGTGGAACGTGGAACAACCCCGTGTACGTTGGCGCGAATGCGTGAAGGTGAACATACGTTGCAATTCCGGTTGGAGGGGTATAAACCTCTGACGCATAGATTGTCGGTGACGGCAGGGGAATCCTTGTCTTTGAGTTTTCCCCTGGAGCGTCTGCCGGCAGGGCTTTCTATTGCAACGATTCCAGAGGGGGCTCGAGTGTACGTGGATGGCGTTTTCCGGGGAGAGTCGGATTTGGTGCTTCAAGCGATTGAAGAGGGGGAGCATGCGATTCGTGTGGAAAAGCCTGGATATTTGGAGGTCTCGCGCCGGGTGATGTTGAAGTCGGGGCAAGCGCAGGTAGAGGAGTTCCGACTGCAGGTGGTTCGCGGAATTCTTTCGGTGCGAACGCAGCCTGCTTCGGTTACAGTTTTCAATGGATCGCGCAGATTGTTGACGACAGAGCCTGAAAAGAAAGATGATTTCACATCGAAGCAGGAGTCCATTTCACTTCCTCCTGGGGTATATCGGTTGACGTTGAAAGCGGATGGATATGCTACGGCGGAACGCCAGGTTGAGATCAGGCCGAATCAAACAGCCGAATTGAATGTCCGGTTGGAGTTTAAGCCGAACTTTTTGTTGGAAACACGTGAAGGAAGTTATCGAGGGGTATTTGTCAAGCAAAGTGAAGCGAATGCTACAACGTTGGAGCTCAAGCCAGGGTATCAGCGAACCTTTAAGCAAGAGGAGATTATTCGGCAGCAATTCCTGAAGGATGAGCCGTGAGTGTGTGTTGGATCGATACGCACTGTCATTTGGAGACGGAGGCGGAGGGGCAGGGCTTGCTCGCAGAGGCTCGTGCGGAAAAGGTTGGGGTGATCGCTATTGGGGGGTCATCCCAACTCAATGTGGTTGCCGAGCGTTCCGGAACGTGGTTTACTCAGGGGTTGGATTGGAGCGCTCATGCGGAGGAGACGTGTGTTCCGGCGAAGGATAATCCCCGTTTGGTGGCGATCGGAGAGCTTGGGTTTGATTTTCATTATGCGCGAGGAGCTGAAGTAGAACGATTGCAATGTACACGGTTTGAGCAACAGGTTCAGCTGGCTAAAACGTTGGAGTTGCCGATTGTTGTTCATACGCGGGAGGCGGATGACATCACAGTGGCGCAGTTGCGTATGGCAGATGTGCCGCGTACGGGGGTGATTCATTCCTATACTGGCGGTATTTCATTGGCCAGAGTTTTTTTGGATATGGGTTATTATATTTCGTTTTCGGGGATTGTTACGTTTCGGAATGCGGCAACGGTACGGGATGTGGCTCGATATGTCCCAGAGGATCGAATATTGGTGGAGACGGATGCGCCGTATCTTGCGCCGGTGCCCTTGCGGGGGCAGCGTAACCGCCCGTGTAATGTACGGATAACGGCAGATTTCATTGCCGCTTTGCGCGGGCGGACGTCAGCGGCTTTTGCTGAAGAGACCACGTCTAATGCCTGCCGCCTATTTCGGTTGTTATAACGGTTTGACAACCTGTTGCTTCACTTACGACATACGATACGACAAGATTAATTGTGTAGAAGTGTCAGTTCTACTCGCGGATAATACGTAATGTATGGGCACCGCCCGAACCTGATGCAGATCAGTTTGTTATTGATCCATTGTGAATTCGTATTTTGCCAGTTTTACAGGATAACGAACCGACGTGTTGCGCGAAAAGATTTACGCACCTGTATGGATTTGGCGGGGTAACGCTCAGTGTATGGCCTCTTCTCCTAGGAAGACATCGCAATGGATGCGCAATGTCTGCAGGAAACTTGTGTTAGAGAAGCCGCCCGCGTTCGGATATTGATCGGTATGTTGAGCAGTTGCGTTGGTATGACATATTTAAATCGTGGATGCAATTCACCCGTAATACTGGCTGTTGTCCACATGATTGTAATTGGGTTTCAGAGAAAGACATTTTATGAAGTGTCCACGGTTAGTTTTGTTTGTTGGGAAGGGCGTGGTTCACTCATGTGGAGTAGCGCCGTTAACGATCGGTGCTTTTCTTCCGTTTGTTCAAAACGAGTTCATTTTTAACCCATTTTACAATGATAGGTCTTATTCGGTCGATTTCATTCCCATACAGTTTCATGTTCAATGGGTTTACGACACTATCGTCAATGATCGTGCTCACGGGTGGGTGCCATATTTCGGAATGAACCTAGGTCTTCAGATGCTCAACGGCACTTGAATTAAAAATATTCACCTCCCATTTCTCGAGTTTCTTCACGAAGCTATTGAGTTACAATTCAACGACCGGCGTAATCTCAGGTTGAGTTCAAGGATACAAGGATAGAAACATTATCACCCCGTAAATTCGATCGATTGGTTTCTTGAGACACGGCAGCAGGAAGTTGTGTACACAGGTTCGTGTTATCTCAGTTGTATACGGTGTATGGAGTGGTTCGCTGGGTGTAACTCGTCTGTTGCGGATTTTAATTCGACAGTTCCACTGAACTGCCGTTTTTATTGATTTGTATGTTGTATTATTAATGGGCTCATGGAATGTTTTTTTCTGATTTTGGAGATTGACCATGAGGCGGTGGATGAGTGGATAAGAAGATTCACGGTCTAGTCTCCAGTTGAACCCGTTGTCCTGTTTTCATATGCTGCATTTAACAGTGCAGAACAACCAACGGGTGATCTTATCGCCATGTGCGGACAGGAGTTCTCCAGAATTGGAAAATTGAAACAATGTAACGACACTCTGGTACTCAGTGTCTTTATCGTCGCAGCCGATTCTTTCGTATTTATGTTCCTTGACGTATCGCCGGAATAAGGCGATCATGTCGAGGGGCTGTGAACTCGGGCATGGCGAGCAATGCACGGACTCTAGCATAATAAGTTATGGTGCACATATACAGTAATCAGTGTTATGCGAACGAATCCCCATGCTTGATTGTTTTGATGTGGAAAGCGGGAATATCGCCATTGTAAGCAACGATTCCTTTCAATACGTTGGCAATATGAGATAGGGTTTGTGTTTAGGATCCCAGCCTTTCGCGACCGTAACTTTCGGGAATGGTTGACAAACCCGAGCCAGTTGTCGCTGTATGGGCTGTGTATTGGTAATCGTGCTGTTGTGAACGTTCTACCAATAGTGCGCCTGTAGAGGTTGATTGTTCCTGATACACGTCAGTATCAGGAATAGTCAAAATCTCGTCTATCGAGAAATCTTCTACATCCTCATCCGTATACGTCTTTCAGCTCGCTTTACGCGCCGTAAAGTATCCAAAGCTGGCGATCTGAATATAGCTGGTATGATAGGCGGTGTTAACAAAACTCTTGAAAAGGATAGAAAGCGTGATGTGATTACTTCCATAAACTTGTACCCAGACAGTATTCAGGATGGTGATAATCTGAACAGCCGTTACGTTTACGAACGGTAATGCTGTGATCAGAAGCCGATCGTGCGTATGGTACTGGCGACATTCCGGAGTGGCAGAATCAGTATGTTTACGATCGACTTTTTTCACGATACAGAGACCTCGATCTTCACGGAATGAAGGAAAGGATGGTACGGGGGAATAGGTGGAAGTCTTTATTTGTACTGTATACGAGGTGGCGCGATGTATGGGGATGTTGATGTCTACCTCGATTTGAGTTGTGATGAGATGTGAGATCTGCCTTGGAAATGTTTTCATTTTTACGTCAAGAAGATGGAAACTTTTTGCTATACTTCCACGCAATGAACGGAAATCCTACACCCTTTGACTTTTCTTATGCTGTGCGCCATACGGAAATCGTGTGTGCGCCTGAACGGTTATTGGATGCGTTTGACCAGACGGTGGTGGATTATACATTGCTGACGCAGCCGATGGATGACCCTTCCAAAACGCGCATTCGGGAGGGGAAGTTGCAGACGTTCCCGCCACGGATTTTGCTTCCTGGGGATCTCTCGCTGCAGGAATTGGAGGGCTTCGGCCCGCAGGCTCAGCGATACCTTGATTTCTTGCGGGAGCATGCGTCGAGGATCCGTATATTGCGCTATTCTTACCGGCTGCGGCGAGAGGCCTACAGTGAACATGTGGTGGCCGAGCCATTGGAAGGGGTGCGTGAGCGGCTAAAAGCGGAGTTTCAGGCTCATGTAAAAAGTCCGTATGCTGCGTTGGTCGTTGGCGTAGATGAGCCGTGGGATGTGTGTCTCTTGCATTTGTTTATGCGGCTAGTGCAGGCTTCGGTGCCGCAGGCGATTCAGGCATTTGAGGAGCGGGAGAAAGTTTCATTTCGTGAGCGGATGCCGAAGGATGCGCGGGATGAAGTGGAGCGTGCATTTGCCGCGGCAGAGAAAGATTCGGCATTGATTAAACCGCTTGGGCGGTTGTTGAAGGAAAAGGGGCTCTTTGAGCTTTATCAGGATCGTTTTTTTGCTTTGTTGCCGTAGATCGCAGACGAAATGTGAATAGAAAGAATACGCCAGGGCATAGTTGCTCTGGCGTTTTTGTGTGGGACGTCATCAATGGATGTAAGGCTGTGAACGGGGTTTACGAACGCATGCGAGTTCTCTTTGAACTGTTCCGATATAGTTTTAAGTTTGGTGGAGTAAGGAATCTGACTAGGAATAAAACGGTGTTTTTGGGGAATGAGAATGTCGCCATTCGTATGGGTTTCTGGACAAGGCGGAGCTCTATTGAGGAAAGGAAGCGCTGACGGTGTGATTCGAATTGCCCCGAGCCAATCCCCTCTGGGTGTATCTAGTTAAGTTGGAATCGCGTGTTTGTATTATTGTTGCGTTGTACGAAGTGTTTTTCACATTCTTGGTATGGGGTTTAAACAAAAAGTTCAGTGCATCTCAGCAAGTACTTCGCGTTCGGATGAGAAGAAAGCTTTCATGGCGTCTTCCGGTGTTTTTATTGCTCGGAGCGTCTCTAAAAGCTGTGTGTCTCGAATCATCATGCACAAACGTGCAAGGACATGCAGGTGGCGCATGTTTTCTCCGCAGCAGATCAGGCAAAAGAGATCGGTCGCTGAATCATCTTCTGCCCCGAACCACACCGGTCGTTGTGCCCGGGCAAGCAACATAAAGGGTTCGGCGATCAGATAGGGATCTTGATGGTGAGGATGGGGCAGGGCGATCCCCCCCGGAAGCGCCGTAGAGGAAAAGGATTCTCGTGCTTCCAGTTGAGTAAACAGATCTGCTGGATCGTATAATAACTCCAAGCGTTCTGCAAAATCCACTAGGTCGTGCAACACGCTTGTACGCGTCTTGGCTCGAAAATCGAGATCCACATAGGCCGGTTTCAATAATTGGGGGAATAAAACATCGTCTGCGCACGCCTGCGCCTCCAATCGTGTGGAGGCTGTGTGCTCCGGGGATAACTCTTTCTCTCGGAGGGCAAGGATTCGACGAGAACCCCAAGCATCTAACTCTGTGGCATCAAAGAAAACCTCATTACCCTGTTTTCGAAAGGGAACTTCTCGATATTTCACGGCATCACGCAGGACTTGCTCCGGGATGCGCAAATGTGCACATGCTTGCCGAAACGTGAGTTGCTGATGCATGGGGTGTCTTCTTATGGCCGTGAGGGAACCGGAATAACCCGGCTGTCTTCAGGTTCATTTTTGCCTTCTACCAATACGGCAGTTACCCCAGGCATGCCAGGACGATTTCGGGGTATTTGCAGAAAAGCTACATTCACCTTGGGTTCGGGGAGTGTTTGTCCCTCTTTCGTGCGGATTTCCCGCATTTTTTTGTCTCCGGTGATACTGAGCGTCCAGTTCGTTTTTTCTACGAATGGGTTTGCAATGCCCTGCCACACATTCAATCCGCGAATGGAGACCAGGTTGTAAAAGTTTGGGTCGTAGACAAACAAAAGCGCATAAGAATCAAAGTCGATTGAGGGCGGAAGGGCAGTGGTTTCTTTGGAATAAAGCTCCCACATTCGCAAAAAAGTAGCCTGATCGTTGATGATGCCAATCCCATGATATTGGAATCGCTTGGGTAGTATCTCGTCAAAAAAACGAACCGGGACGTCTAATGACCGTGTTTGTTCTGCCTGGCGTTGAGCTGTCAGTGCCGTTTCAGACACATACCGCCCCATTGTTGGCGCACACCCTCCCGTTACGGCCGCTACACCTAGCAGTATGCACAGGAAATACGTTTTATGGTTCAGTCTCATCTACCCAGTCTTTAATGTTTGAAACTCCGCTGCCCGGTGAACATCATGGCCACGTGGTGCTCGTTACAACAGTCGATAACGTCCCAATCGCGAATGGCGCCGCCGGGCTGAATAATTGCTGTTACGCCTTCCCGAATCCCAACCAGTGCTCCGTCTCGGAAGGGGAAGAAGGCATCTGAGATCATGCTGGCACCTTTTAATCCCCCGTTCATTTCCTGCGCAAACGCATCACAGGCTACACGTGCAGCAGTATCCTGCAATTCATTGTAAGGCGTTGCATAGACTTCACGTGCATGGCGATCGGCTAGTTTTCGATAGGCTTTATCGCGGGCGATTTCCGCTACGCCTACACGATCTTGTTCACCGGTCCCGATACCTACGGTGGCACCGTCTTTAACAAAGAGGATAGAGTTGGACGTTACACCGCTTTCAACTAACCAACCAAAGAGCATATCATCGAGCTCCTGAGGGGTCGGCAGCCGTTGAATACGATGTGTTCGCCCCTCCTTGTCCATCACCTCCGGAACAATCAACTGCTCGGGTGTTCGAGCCTCCGGAAGATAGCTTATTTGGGCGATTATACCTCCATCCATCAAGCTCTTGAAATCAAGAAACCGCTCGGCGGCATAGGTTTCAAGGCGTTCCATGGCTTCGATCCGCATAACGCGCAGGTTCTTTTTGGCGGCGAAGAGGAGAAGTGCTTCTTCGGTGAAGCTGGGCGCTACCACGACCTCCGCATAATTGCGCGTAATGAGCTCGGCCGTTTCTCGGTCGCAGGTGCGGTTTAACGCAATACAGCCGCCGAAGGCTGCAAGCATGTCTGCCTTGTTCGCCCGGTCATAGGCTTCAGCGATGGTGCTCCCTTTGGCTACACCGCAAGGGTTGTTGTGCTTGACAATGACTGCACAGGGCGTGGCCGCCAAAAACCGCAGGATGTTCAAGGCATTGTCTGCGTCTGTCAGGTTGATTTTCCCCGGATGCTTACCAAATTGTAAAAGCTCTGCATCCGTTACTAGACTGCGCCCCGGCTGAATCGTTCGCACGGCACCTAACGTTAGGTTACCATTTAGGAGGCGATACATGGCCGCTTCCTGTCCTGGATTTTCCCCATAACGCAATCCCTTGCGCACACCATCGATGGTCCAAGCGACCTTTTCGTAGATGAGCGTCTGGCGTGTGTCGCCGTCAATGAATGCAATCTCCATCCGGGGGGTGAAATGATCGTCCATCACCGTCTTATATGCGGCCTTGAGATCCACTGCCATGACAACTTCTCCAGGGATACAAAAATGGTGCGAAAGGCGGGGGTCGAACCCGCAACCTTTGGCTTCGGAGGCCAACGCTCTATCCAATTGAGCTACAATCGCACAGGACGCCCAGTATTGTAGCAAAACCACATCCTATACGCAAGTAAAATCGAAGAGTGTAACGTGCCAGCAGTGGAAACGGAAGACTGGATTGGGGGGTGTTACGTGATCGTGGCAATTTACAACCAATGTACAAATGCACGATTTGTTCATGGGATTGTGTTTGGACTGGCGGTAGTGGATACCTCTGTGGTACGGATGGATATTCTTAACGATGGCTTGGATTCCTTTTCTGTTCAAAAGTATATAGTAAGCATATAGTATAAGCACGTGGAGTGGTAGTATTTCCTTGTGTACGGTAATAGGTGTTCATTGTTTGAGTATCGGAATTATTTCCTCGTTAATATATTTTTGCCAGGCAGAGTCGGAGTTGCATCTATCAAGCTTTGTAAAACGCGTGTCCGAGGGGTATGCCATATGGGGTTATCATGACCATTGTCGTTTGTTCTTCAAGCCGTTCTTCCTAGTTTTGCTTATGGCTATGCTAATCGAAGGCCAAAACAACTCAAGTGAATGATATTACCGAACCCATCGAATGTGTCTTTACGTTCTACAGAGCTGGCGTAGAATGGTCTCCCGGGAGGGGCTGTTGGTAAGCCGCTTTCATTTGTGTTCGTAACATTTATACGAATGAAACACCTTTCAACGGACGTCATGTTTCGTATACGTTTTAATCGGCTCGCCGAGTTTTGTTTCTATATGTTCTAGAAAAGTTTCTGGGAGTGGTTTCTGGCAAACCCGCCCCAGCTTTGCTATGAGGTCGCCGCGGGTTTACCCTCAACTCGCCCCGACGTTTGAGTATACCAGATAATCTGGATTTATTTGTGTTTGAGGAGGGGTGGATGCAAATCGGTATGTGAAATGGAGTGTTTGGAGGCGCGGAAAATAGATGGGTTGCGGGAATCCGTTATTTATGTCATACTATTGAGACAGTTCGTTTTAGAAGGAAAGTTTTTCATGTCCATCATACTCGGCCTTCCCAAAGGTTCATTACAGGAATCGACGTTTAATTTGATGCGCCGCGCGGGTTTTTCGATGACTTGTTCATCCCGTTCATATGTCCCGACGGTGAATGATCCGGAGCTGAAGTGCCGGTTGATTCGTCCGCAGGAGATTGCCCGTTATGTAGAATTAGGGTTGTTGGATGCAGGCATTACAGGTTTTGATTGGATTTATGAAAATGGATCTGATGTACGCGAAGTATGTGAGATGTGTTACTCCAAGGCAACGAGCCGTCCGGTGCGCTGGGTGGTGGCTGTGCCGAATGATTCGCCCATTCAGTTCCCGAAAGATCTCGAAGGTAAGCGGATTGCCACGGAAGCTGTTGGGTTGGCGCGTCGGTATCTGGAGCAGCATGGTGTAAATGCCACGGTTGAATTCTCTTGGGGTGCCACGGAAGTGAAGGCGCCGGAATTGGTTGATGCGATTATTGAGCTGACAGAGACTGGGAGTTCGCTGCGTGCGAATAATCTGCGCATTGTGGATACGGTGCTTACATCGACTACACGGTTGATTGCCAACAACGCAGCATGGGAAGACCCCGTTAAACGGGCAAAGATTGAGCAGGTGGCGATGCTGCTTCAGGGCGCGTTAGCGGCGGAGAGCCGTGTGTTGCTGAAGATGAATGCGCCGGAGACGCAGGTGCCGGCCATTACGGCACTGTTGCCCTCGCTGCACGCGCCAACGGTTAACCGTATTAGTGCCAGTGGCTGGGTAGCCATTGAAACTGTTATTCTTGAGGATGAGGTGCGAGACCTTATTCCTGCCCTTCGCGCCGCCGGCGCTCAGGGAATCATCGAATTGGCCCTCAACAAGGTCATTTTCTAACCCCAAACAACACCAAGGAGCACGATCGTGGGTTCTATTAAGAAAAAACGTCGCGCCAAGATGTCCAAGCACAAATATCGCAAACGCATCAAGGCCAACCGGCACAAGAAGTAAGCCTTTTGGCTTGCGTACGAAAGCCCCGGCAATCCCGGGGCTTTCGTGTTTTTTCGGGATCATGCGTTGGAAAGAAACGTATTTTGCGGGTTATTTGGACGGAAGGGTGCTGTGAGGAGAAGATGGACATGTGTTATGCGTTATACCTGCATTGTTTTCTTGTATCGCGAGATACGTTATTTGGTATACTATGGGCATGAAAAATGATCAAACGCTTTTTTCGGGGAAGACCCTTTTGATTACTGGCGGGACGGGTAGTTTCGGCCATGCGGTGCTGAATCGGTTTTTGAATACGGACATTCGGGAGATTCGAATTTTTTCACGTGATGAGAAGAAGCAGGATGACATGCGTCACGCCCTGCAGAATCAAAAGGTGAAATACTATATTGGTGATATTCGCGATCGTCAGAGTGTGGACGGTGCGATGGAAGGCGTGGATTACGTTTTTTCTGCGGCGGCGTTGAAACAGGTGCCAAGTTGTGAATTCTTTCCGTTACAGGCGGTACAGACCAATGTGCTGGGTACGAATAATGTGATTGAATCGGCTATTGCGCATGGTGTTGGGCGGGTGGTGGTGCTGTCTACAGACAAGGCTGCTTATCCGATCAATGCTATGGGTGTTTCAAAGGCGATGATGGAGAAAGTGGCGATTGCACGTGGGCGGAGTCTGGGCGAAAACGCTAAGACGACTATCTGTTGTACGCGTTATGGTAATGTGATGGCTTCTCGCGGCTCGGTGATTCCCTTGTGGATTGAGCAGATCAAGCGCGGAGAGCCTATTACGGTTACGGATCCGAACATGACGCGCTTTATGATGACGTTGGAGGATGCGGTTGCACTGGTGGTGTATGCCTGGCAGCACGGGAAGAACGGCGATCTCTTTGTTCAGAAGGCGCCTGCCGCTACATTAATGACATTGGCGCAGGCATTGAAATCGCTTTATGGGGTAGATAATCCGCTGCGTGTGATTGGTACACGGCATGGTGAGAAGCTGTACGAGACGTTGGTTACACGCGAGGAGATGGCTCGCGCCGAGGATATGGGTGATTACTATCGAATTCCCTGCGACACGCGCGATCTGAATTATGACAAGTTCTTTTGTAAGGGTTCGGAACACGTGACCAAGGTGGAGGATTACCATTCGCATAATACGCGTCGGCTTGATGTGGAGGAGATGAAGCAAATGTTGTTACGGTTGCCGCAGGTTTGTGAAGATGTTGAGAACGCATGATGGCGGATGGAATTGAGCGGATTGACGGAGCGAGTTTTGCCGATGCGCGCGGGGTGTTGACCTATGTGAATGCGTTGGATCTTGCACCGGTGCGCCGGTTTTATCTGATCCGCCAATCGGAAACGGATCAGGTTCGCGGGTGGAATGGACACCGACAGGAACGGAAGTGGTTTTATTGTATTCGTGGGGCGTTTGCAATAGGGTTAGTGGCTATTGATGACTGGAGGTACCCCTCATTGGCATTGTCGGCAGAAGTGATTCGGGTGTGTGCGGAACAGGGACAGGTTATTTGTGTTCCAGCAGGATATGCCAACGCGGTGAAGGCGCTTGCGCCGGAGTCAGAGCTTCTAGTTTTCTCGGATCGTACGCTGGAGGAGTCCAAACAGGATAGTTTTCGGTGGGAGGTTTCTCGCTGGGTGGATTGGGAGACAGTGAAATGATACGGCTTGGAATTACAGGACAATCCGGGTTTGTTGGGGAGCATCTGCGTGCCTGGGCGGGTACACGTCCGGAAACGTTTGTCTGCATTCCGTTTGAGGATTCCTATTTCTCGGATGAGGCGCGGTTGCGGGCTTTTGTGCGTTCGTGTGATGCTATTGTCCATTTGGCGGCGGTTAATCGGGCATCGGATCCGGCTGTGTTGCGTGAAACTAATGTAAGGCTGGTGCAGCAGTTGGTTGCGGCCATGGAAGCGGAGGGCGTAACCCCACACGTGGTTTTTTCCAGCTCTATCCAAGAGAGCCGTGGTAATCCGTATGGCGATTCCAAACGGGAGGGGCGGGAATGCCTGGCAGCGTGGGCGAAGCGGCATGGTGCTCGTTTTTCCGGATGTGTCATCCCGAATGTGTTTGGTCCGTATGGACGCCCATACTATAATTCTGTGGTAGCGACATTTTGTCATCAGTTAACGCATGGCGAAACGCCGCATATTGATGCGGATGGTGAATTACCATTGATTGATGTGGGGGTGTTGTGCTGCCGGATATTGGAAATGATTGAACGGGGACAGACTGGGGATTGTATTTTACTTGAACCTATGGGGAAACGTCGCGTTTCAGAGTTGTTGAAAATGTTTAATGGCTTTAAGGAAACGTATGTAATGCAGGGGATCATTCCGGCGTTGCCGACACCGTTAGATGTGGCATTGTTTAATACGTTTCGTGGATTCTGTGAGTTACGGACATTTTTCCCATTCCCTTTGACAGCGCATGCAGATAACCGGGGTGTCTTCGTTGAAATTATTCGCCTGGCAGGTTGCGGGGGGCAGGTTTCCTTTTCCACTACGCGGCCTGGCATAACTCGTGGAAATCACTATCACACGCGTAAGATTGAGCGTTTTGCTGTAATTAGAGGGCGTGCTCGGATTGCCTTGCGCCGAGTTGGGCATTCAGAGACCTACACGTTTGAGTTGGATGGTGCGGCGCCGGCATTTGTCGATATGCCAGTCTGGTTTACGCACAACATTACCAATATTGGAACAGAAGATCTATATACTGTTTTTTGGATCAATGAGCCCTATCATGCCGCAGATCCGGATACTTACTTTGAGGAGGTCTAAGGTGGAAAAGTCTAGGTTGAAAGTGTTTACAATCGTGGGTACCCGCCCGGAGATCATTCGTTTGGCGGCAGTAATCAAGCGGTTAGAGGCACATTTGGATCATCGGATGATTCATACTGGACAAAATTATGATTACGAGCTCAATCAGGTCTTTTTCGAGGAATTGGGGCTCCGGGAGCCGGATTATTATCTGAATGTGGACACTTCAAGTTTGGGGCATGTATTGGGTGAAACGTTGATTCGGGTGGAGGAAATCTTTTCCCGGGAATGTCCAGATGCCATTCTGATTCTTGGGGATACAAATGCTGCGATTGCCGGGATCATGGCCAAACGGATGAAGATTCCGATTTATCATATGGAAGCAGGGAATCGCTCGTTTGATCTTAACGTTCCAGAAGAGATTAATCGACGGATTATTGATCATATTGCCGACTTCAATCTGGTTTACACTGAGAATTCCCGGAGGCATCTTTTGAGTGAGGGGTTGCCGCATCGCAGCATATACGTGACGGGGTCTCCAATGTACGAGGTGCTTACGCAGTATCGTGAACGGATTGAACAGTCTGCTGTTTTGGAGACACTTGGGTTGGAGCCCAAACAGTATTTTATTGTCAGTTGTCATCGAGAGGAGAATGTGGACTTTCCCACAAATCTGCGGAAGATTGTGACGATGCTCAACGCGTTGGCTGAAACGTATGGGTTCCCGGTGATCGTTTCCACACATCCTCGCACGCGCAAACGGCTTGAAGCCCTTCAGGATATTTCGATTCATCCACGCATTCGTTTTCTCAGGCCATTTGGATTTTTCGACTATAATGCACTTCAGATCCATGCAGCCTGCGCTATTTCTGATTCCGGCACCATTAGTGAGGAATCAAGTATGCTTAATTTCCCTGCGGTAACGATTCGGCAGGCATTGGAACGTCCTGAGGCCATGGATGCCGGAACCATTGTTCTTACCGGGTTGGAGCCGGAGACTGTGTTGGATTCGGTGGCGTTGGTGATGGAAGAGTTTCGCGAGAATGGTGGGCATTATGCTCGTATTTGTCCGGAATACCAGGTGACAAATACCTCCTGGCGTGTCTTGAAGATTATCCAAGGGACTGCCAAGTTAGCCAATCGATGGAATGGGATTGAACAAAAACACTGAAATTTGATATAGGTGTCCATGCACACGAAACGGTCGAGGATGTAATGACGTACTCGCTATGGTGTATTCCCCGCCTTGGACTGAAAAGAATTGATTAAGATTATTATTGATCAGTATTTTTCTCGTTATTGGCGGTACATTTCTGTAGATGATTTCGTTCCCATTCGGCACAATGCGTTTCGTAGGCTTGTATCTTTTCAGAAAGGCGTTCGAGTACGGCTTGATCTCGGCGGATTCGGTCGCTCAATGCATCGCGCTCTATTTCTAATAATCGCTTACGGGCAAGGAGTGTTTGATCTCCTTGCTTGAAGAGTGTTACATAATGCGCCAGCGTTTGGATGGACAAACCTGCTGAGCGCATACAACGAATGAAGTGTATCCAATTCAGATCCGTTTCGGTGTAATCGCGTTTGCCTCCGGGGGTACGTGTTACATGAGGAATTAATCCGGCTCGTTCATAATAACGAAGCGTATCCGGGGTAACGTCATAGCGCGCGCAAACTTCAGAGATGGTCATAAGGATGTTTTGCTCCCAAGGGCGGATGATGCGTTAAAGGAGAGGGTTTTAGGGAGGGTTGTTTTTAAGAATGCACACAGCGCGGAGGAAAAACACCCCCGCGCTGTGTGTATTCCGAAATACTTTAACAGATGGTTATTCTGCTGCCCAAAGTTCAGCCGGATATTCACCGGCGTTCACCATTTTACGGATGGCCTCGACGACCACGGGTTTGTCTTCGCGATAGGTAACGCCGAACCAGCTGCTGTTGGTTGGGAGGACTTTTACGGTAGCCTTACCTTCTTTTACCAACTCATCAACGTAGAAGGGAATATACCATTCAGCTTTCAACTGCCCCTCATGCGCTTTGAACCATTCTGTAAACCGTTCTTCCATACCCTCGAAGAGGGCAGGAGTGAAACCCCAGAGATTGAGGGAGACGCGGTTCTCTCCTTTGAGCGGAACAGGCGCGGCAGGATTTTCCTCATTTTGAATGGTACCATCAGGTTTACGGGTAATTTTCGTCATCTCGGTGACGCCAAGCAATTTCCCCTCAGGGGAAACTTCGCAGATACCACGTGCAACCGAGCCATTTTCGGAAAGTGTTTGATCTAGCCGATAGCCGACCATTGCGAAGGCCTTTGGTTTGGCCTGGGTGTCTACCGTCGAGAGGAAGTCTGCCAGGCGACGGAACGCATCTGCACCATAAAAGTCATCAGCATTGATGGCCGCGAAGGGCGCATCAATCACGTTGCGTGCGGAACGGATGGCGTGAGCCGTTCCCCAAGGCTTTTCGCGCCCCTCGGGGAAAGTACATCCTGCTGGCAGGTCATAGGGGTCTTGAAACGCCAATGCAATTTTGATTTTCCCCTCATATTTCGAAACAATTTTCTCGCGGAATGCTTCTTCAAAATCCTTACGGATAATGAATACCACCCGGTCAAATCCCGCACGAATGGCATCGTAGATCGAGTAATCCATGATGGTTTCTCCCGAGGGACCAACGGAATCGATCTGCTTTAGTCCGCCGTAGCGGCTACCCATACCGGCGGCCAAAATCAAAAGCGTAGGTTTCTTCATGCGTCCAATACTCCTTATCTTGGGATTTCCCCATATAGGAGAGCAGTATACCGAACTTGAAGCGTTTCCTGCAAGTATTTATAACAAGTTGTGAGGTCTTCTCATCTATCCCAGTGTAATCCCTTTCTTTCCTGTTGTTGAGCCAAAGATCGCTCAAAAACGCTCTATAACAGGGGTTTGAATAACGCGCAACAGGGGAATATATAGCAGCATGTAGACGTCTCCTTGCTGTAACCTGTTTTTGGCTTTGATTTTATTTGTCCGAGTGGGGCAGATGGCTTCAAGCGTGATCGGTTCTGAATTTGTCTTGCGTTGAGTCTTATTTCGTCTCGATGTGGGGTTGAATTGGTGTGAGTAGGCGGGATGGCCTGGGTAGGCAGAAAGTAGATTTGTCTTTGGTTGTTGGAGGATGGGGAAGTTCGAATGAAAACACAATAAGGAATCCGACGTGTTTTGAGACTCTTTGTCCGTGTTTTATTGAAGAGACGATTGTTTGGGTGTGGAAAATGATGCGTATATCGACTTTCAGATCTTAGGATGTAGGATAATACATTGGTGTTGACCTTTGTGTGAGTGCAAGAAGAGGTTTATTTTGTTATACTTCTCTAATAAAAAGGGTAGAACGATGTTGCTTGACGTTTTAAGTGCATTTTTAGATACCACGGGGAAAATGGCTCCATGGCTGTTGGGTGGCTTTCTGTTGGCAGGTTTTCTGAGTTTATGGGTTTCTCCAGGAGTGGTCAGCCGTTATCTCGGGCGACGCCGGGGATGGCGGGCGATTCTTTGGGCTGTAGGCCTTGGTGTGCCATTGCCGTTATGCTCTTGCGGGGTGCTTCCGGTGGCGGTTGGATTAAGAAAAAACGGCGCGGGGAGAGGGGCAGTGGCGGCTTTTCTGATTTCCACACCGCAGACGGGGGTGGATTCTTTTCTGGCCACTTGGTCATTACTTGGGGTGCCGTTCGCCTTGATGCGGATTGTTGTGGCTGTGATTACCGGTCTGGTTGGCGGATTGTTGGTGAATGCATTGGATCATGACGTCGAGTTGACAACGACTGAAGTGTCTGTTTCGATTTCGGATGTGCGGGGTATTGTGGGGCGGATTCGTGCGGCGGCGTTGTATGGGTTTGGTACGTTGTTTGGCAGTGTGTCGGCGGCGTTGCTGGTGGGGTTGGTAATTTCGGCGTGTATTTGGGCGTTTGTTCCGCCGGAAGTCTTTTCGGAGCGATGGTTGGGGAATGATTGGCTGGCATTCCCCGTGATGTTGTTGGTTGGAATGCCGATGTATGTTTGTAGCACGGCCTCGATTCCTGTGGCGTTGGCGTTGATGGCCAAGGGGTTGTCTCCGGGAGCGGCGTTAGTTTTTTTGATTGTTGGGCCGGCTTTAAATGGGGCAAGTTTAACGACACTGCTGAAGTTGCTTGGGCGGCGGTGTACGGTGATTCACTTAAGTGTGGTGGCGGGTTTTTCTGTAGCGGCTGGTGCGGTCCTGAATGGGTTGAATGCTCGATTCGACTTTCTCCCCCGATACCAGGAGATGGAGGGGGAATGTTGTCGGATGGAGAGTGGGGCATGGTTTTCAAAGGGGTGTGTTGTTGCCATTCTATTTCTCTTTGGGTACCATCTTCTGTTCAAACCGATGAGGCAGCGCATGATAACGAGGAAGAAATATTCTTCAGAGCAAACGGTGGTAACCGTCCGCGGGATGTCATGTGATCACTGCCGAACTATGGTGGAGCGGTTGCTGGAGCATTATCCTGGCGTGTCTCGGGTAACACAGATGGGCTCGGATGCGTTTGGTGTGGAAGGTGTGCTTCCGGATACACTGCGCAGGGATTTGAAAGCTTTGGGCTTTGAGCTGGTAGAGTAAGGCAGAGTAATGAGTGTACGCCCGATAGCGCTCATTGCGAATGGATCGGAGCCGAATACGGGGCCGGAACGTGCGGCGCTCGCCGCGTGTTTCGGGTGTGTATGTTGCGATCGACTGCCTCCCATCGGGGCACCACCATTATTGCAGATTGTGGGAGATCTGGATTCTTTGGATGTTTCGGGCGTATCGCCCGGGTTGATAACGGATTGCCATGAAGATCAGGAAAGTAATGATTTAACAAAAGGGGTACAGTGGATTTCACGGCATTTCCCGCAAGCGTTAATCCATTATTTTGCTGTTACGGGAAAAAGGGAAGATCATACGCTGGCGAATCTGGCATTGATTGCGGCTATGCAACGCCCGGCGCAGGTATTTAGTGCTTCGGGTTGGTTCAGGGTGTTGTTGGCTGGTGTGCATCGGCTTACAGTGCGTCCGAAGGAGGCCATTTCATTCCTTTCATTTGTACCGCAACGAATTTCTGCTTCCGGTGTTGTTTGGCCGGTGGAGCGGTTGCTGTTGGATTCACTTTGGCGAGCTACGCTGAATCGTTGCAGAGGAAAAGTGGTGATGGTACGATGCGAGGCTCCGTTGTTGGTATTTCAGCCATGGAAGGGTTTATGAAACGGTTAATGTTGCTCTCGTTACTGGCGGGGTGTCTGTTTGCCGGAATGGCGTGCGCACCCTATTGGTATAAAAAACCTGTTTATTTTACAGTTCAGGAGTCTCGGTTAAACTGGGTACAGATCTTTTATCAGGCAGATGAAAAAGCGCCGCGAGTTCGGTGCGATTTGAAGAACAACGGGGTGGTTACGGTGTTGGAGGGGCACTCCGTGACGGTTGGAGACGATTTTAATATTGAGTATGATAAACCGGCTTTCGGAGATGTCCGCAAGTATCATTACACGATGAGTGCAAAGATGTTCCGAGACTCGTTGCAGGTTTTGGTGGATGTTGGGTTGATGAAGGAGGAGGCTCCGGGGGAAGATACACCGGTTTATCCCAAGGTGATGGTGCGGGCAAACATTAATCATCACCGCATTGAAAAGTTCACGTTTGACACTGCACTGATCGGTGAAATTAGAACGCAGTTATTTCAGTTCAAAATGTCAGGAATGGTTCAGGAACGTTGATGTTGGGTAATGCGGGTCGTTCCCAGTGATGGGAACCCGGTGTGATCTACATTGAAAAGGTAAAGCCTTCAATATCTTGATCGATGGCGGGTGGAGGCTCATCTGTGAAGTGAATGTCTTGAGCGCGTTGGATTCGCCCTTGCTCGAGTTGTTTTCGAGCTTCCGGTGAACCAGCCAGCCAAGCACAGTCGCCACGTTGGCGGCGCATAAGGAAATGTCGTCGTTCGGTGGTGAGTGCGGCAATGGGAAGTTGCAGGTGGCGCAGTTGACCATCACCCATACAGGCACGGCAGGAAAGGCGTCCGTTTTCTTTGCTGAACGTACTTATCATGCGCAGAAACTCTGGATCCTCGAATCCTTGCGCTTGGGGACCTCCAGGGCGTCCGAAAGCGAGCAGGGCATATTTGACGTCAGAGATGGAACGATTCAGTTTACGATTGAGTAGAGTGGTGGCACGGGAGGGCTTGAATCGGCGGACATCATGGCAAATTCCGTCCTTCCCTGGGAGCATGGGGCAAGCATATAGGTGTGGGCACGGGGCATAGATCGGCACTTGTTGTAGCATGGAGCGTAGGGCAAGCAGACGTGGTGTAACGCCGTGTACGACCGGTTCTAAAATCAGAATAAAGGCGGGAGCGTCTGTCGCAAGGTTGTCGCGGAGAATGTGCAACAGCGGAAGTGCATCTTTTGGATGCGAAAAGATTTCGTTGAGAGCGAAGGATATCAGGATGAGGTCATAGGAACCCTTTGGGCGGAATGACCTAAGATCTTGCTGCTGAGTGATAACATTTGGCAAAAATTCTGGGAGAGCCTGTAATGCGGTGGCGGACCAATCTACGCAGGTGGTTTCTACCTCATTGTTCCCCTGAGAATGAAAGAAGTCATTGGCGGCTAGTGCGGCGGAACCGAGCCCGCAGCCGAGATCTAGTATGCGGATGGGGCGTTTCGGAAAGGTTGGAAGCCGAGTAAGAATGCCGGAGAGGGCTTCGTAGGTTCTGGTGTAGGTTTGTGGTGCAAAGAAGAGTGCGTAGGCAGTGAGGCGGTCAGCGTCATCCAGGTATTTTTTGAAATGTTCCGGGCGGACGTCTGTGAAACTCTTGGAGAGTTGTTCTGCCATCGGTTCTAAACGAGGTAGGGCATGTAGGGGGCATCGTGAGAGCCCCCAGGTTTCCAGTTGCTCCAAAGCTGGATGTTGCATGGAGGAATCCTTATTGGGTACGTTCAGTTGAATGAGGCATAGGGGTCATCGGTAGCACAACCTGCGGCGTCAGTTTTCCAGTGTGGTTCGATTGGTTTGGTTGGTTTGTCTCCTGCGTGTGAACCATGTGTTTGACTGGGATCATCAACGGAGGAGGTTAAGTGTTTAGATTGGGGGGCGATAGTAGGTGTCAGAGGACGGGGGAGTTGTTTCGAATGAAGAGGAATGGATTGGAGAAACGAGGGGTTTAGGGCATCCATAAAGGGTTCAGCCTTATTCCATTCCAGTGATTTGAGGCGTTTACGCGAAAGTGTTAATTGGAGTGCTTCCGGATCGTTGGCAGGCAACCGCTTGATGGCGAGGGCGTATTCATCCAACCAGAAACGGAGGACAAGATCTTGGGCAACGCGTAATGGAGTGCTTTCTTCGTCTCCGGTCATACGGTCAGGTAATGTGAGTTGACGTGCCAATTGTAGGGTGAATGCCTGATCTTCTGCAGAAAGGGCGAGTTGGTCGCTTTTTTGTAGGGCAGCAGTTACAGCTAAATCATAAAGTTTTGCAGCAAAAGGATGGCGGACAAAAACAGGAGGCAGGTGTCTGATCAGACAATCCATCACATCGTGGTCGGTGAAGTGATGAACAAGTAACTCACAAAGGGCGGCACAAAGGTTATGTGAAGCTTCCAGTTCGGAGAGGGTTATTGTCGGGGAAGGGGTACCTGTTTGTGTTACCTCCAAGGGGGCATTATCGGGGGATAAAACATCGATGTCATCGGCGGCCATCCAATTGTCATCGCTGAAGATGTCCTGCTCTGTGGCATTGGGCTCATAAGCGGGCGGAGGCACGGGATTATGGGTAGGTTTATGTGAATCCCGTTGTGTTATGGGTAGGTGTGGTTGTCGGGCTAGGAATGCATCTCGTCGTCTAGCGGCTTCTGCGGCATCGTTTTGAAGGGTCTTGAGATCTTCTCGAAGGGTCTCAACCGGGAGTTGAAGAGCGTGGGCAATGTCTTGCAAAAAACGTGCGCAGAGTACGGGCTCTGGACAATCCAGAATGGTGGTTACGGCGGTTTTTGCGATTCGCATGGTAGCATCCATGGCGTCCGGCGCGGCTTCCCGCTCGCGAAGGCGGCGCACAAGGTAGGGGGCTGGGTCTTCAGCAGAAGCCAGGACGTGGCGAAAAGCTTCAACGCCTTGTGTCTTCAAAAGAGAATCGGGATCTTCTCCTGAGGGAAGCGTGACAATACGAACGGGCATTCCGGCGGAGAGAAAAAGCCCGAGCGTTCGAATGGCGGCTTTGGTGCCTGCGGCATCCCCATCGAAAACCAGATCGGCCGTATCGGCATACCGTTTTAGAAGGGTAACGTGGTCGGCTGTAAAAGCTGTACCTTGTGAAGCAACGGCAATGTTGAACCCGCAAGCGTGGCAGCGAATAACATCAATTTGCCCCTCGCATACCAATGCACGGCGAGGAACGGCTTTGGCAATGTATGTGCGCGCAATGTGGAGTGCATAGAGTGTTTGTGACTTTTTGAAGATGTCAGTCTCTGGGCTGTTGATGTATTTGCCGGTATTTTTTGCCGGATGGATCAGACGGCAGGAAAAGGCGACAATACGTCCTTGGATATCGCAGATCGGGAAGGTGATTCGGCCATGAAATCGGTCGTAGTAGGTATCGGTCGGTGTTCGGGGGGGAGCCAATAGTCCTGCCGCCACCAATTCATCCGGAGAAAATGAACGTCGTTTTGCCCATTCTAGCAGCGTGTCACGTCTATTAGGAGCATATCCAATGCAGAATTGTTCGCTGATAGAACCGTCCAGTGCACGGGCAGAAAGGTAGTCTCGTGCAGCTTGAGCCTCTTTTGTCTGTAAAAGACAGCGCCGATAAAAGGCTGCAACTTCCTGGTTGATTTGATAGAGCCGGTTTTTTAATTTGGCCTGTGGATCGTATCGTTCTTCAATATGAATGCCTGCACGCTCTGCCAGTTTTTTTACGGCCTCGCTGAAACTGATTCCCTCGAATTTTTGAACGAAGGTGAAAATATCGCCATGTTCACCACATCCAAAACATTTATAGAATCCTTTATCGGAACTTACGTGAAAGGATGGTGTCTTTTCTTTATGAAATGGGCAGCATGCCTTGGCACTGCTGCCGGCGCGATGGAGGTCAATGCCATATTCGCTGATCAAGTCTACCAAATCGATACGCGCTTTGATTTCGGATAAGGTGTTGGCATCAAAGCTCGCCATTACAATGTTCCTTTTCTGTTTGATTGATGGCGGATTGTTGTGGTGTTGCTGACGTTCGGGTGAGTATGGTTGTTAGTGCGGGAAAGAATTTCTCTTGCCAGAATTGGAGCATAGCTCGTGTTCCAGAATGGGACTCCAATTTCTCAGATGACGAGTCCACACATCCACGGATTATTGAACTGACTGAGGCGAAGAGGCTTATCAGTAAAACGGCTTTCAAGGCGCCAAAAATACCTCCAAGAATAGCATTGAAGGGTTGGGGGATGATCCATATCCCAACGCGTCGAATCATGGCGGTTAATATGAGGAATATGAGACTTGCCAACAACACCAGGGATAATACGGAATAAAAGGTCGAGGCTCGTTCAGTATTTCCTGGGAAACTGCTTACAATCACTTGGCGAAGCGGATCATACGCGAAGAAGAGGATACCACAAAACGCAATTATTCCAACCAAGGGAGCCAATTCTCCGGTCAACCCTCGCCAGGCTCCGCGCACGATAAAGAGTAAAACCCCAATTGAAATGGCTAGTGTCAACACGTCCATATATATAAGGTGCAGAAAAGATACTCGATTACGATTCTGACCCTGGAACCGGTGGTAAAGCGCCAGAAATTTCCTCGTCAGAGAGATAACAGGCTGGATCTTCACCCCAGATTTCGCCTGTGGCAGCCTCCCCACGTGCACGGAAGTTCCCTCCGCAAATGGAGAGAAATCGACAGGTTTTACATCGTCCGGTAACGTGTTTCGGTTTCTCGCGAAGCGCGGCTAGCAAAGATCCTGACGGTGGATTTCCCCAGATTTCTCCGAAGGGCTTTTCCTGGACGTTTCCCAGTGGTTTGTCTCGCCAGAATTGGTCTGGATAAACAGTGCCGTCCCACGAGACGCAGGAAAGCCCATTTCCGGAAGAATTGCCACCGTTCATATGTAAAAGTTGCAATACGTCATTGGCTCGTGGATGTCCTTCCCGAACCATGCGCATCCACAAATAAGGCGCATCTGCATGATTATCAACGGTCAGGACTTCTAATGGATGTTCGGCATTAAAGGAGGCCGCAGTTTCATCGATGATTCGATCGAGCGCCTGCCGTGTCTCTTCATGCGAAAGGTCGTTTGCTCGAAGATTTGCCCCACGCCCGGAATAAACCAAGTGATAGAGACAAATACGCGGGATACGTTCTTCACGCATCAGCTGGAAAATGGCAGGGATTTCTTTTACGTTGGCACGCGTTAATGTTACACGAAGTCCAACCTTGACACCGGCATCACGGCAAGCCCGAATGGCCGCCAGGGAACGGTCGTAAGCGCCCGGAACGCCGCGGAAAGCATCATGCGTTTTTCGAACACCATCGATACTGATACCTACGTAACTGGCACCTATAGTATGAATACGCGCAGCTACTTCAGGTGTAATCAAGGTGCCGTTTGTGGAAAAAACTACACGCAGGCCTCTTTCGCGTGCATAGGCCGCCAGATCCAGAACGTCTGGGCGGACAAACGGTTCGCCACCAGAAAACAACACCACAGGGCATCCAAACGCTGCGAAACCATCAATGGCCTGTCGGCATGCCTGCGTACTGAGCTCTTGTGAAGTATCTGGTATCCCGGAGGCATAACAGTGCTGGCATCTTAAGTTGCATCGTTGCGTGATATTCCACACAACGATAGGTTTCTTATCAGCAGAGAATTGTAATAAGTGGCTCGGTAGGGTAGCACTTCTTCGGCCGTATCGTAAAGGGTCAGAGGCCTCAGCCTGCCCCATATAAAGCTTGGAAATTCCAATCATGGCTTACATTTCCGGTAAACTGTTGACCCACTTCCGATAAGACTCGGGAGCTTGTCCGTAAAGTTTCAGGTAATATTCACCAAAAACCCGAGCTTCAGGTAATTTACGCTGGGCAGTGAGAATACGCATGTACAAATCTGCTAGAAAACGATTTCGCCGCTGTGTGACCATGGCTGGGCGCAAATAGGATAAGGCCAATTCGTAACGTTTGGCATCGTAGGCTAGCTGAGCCGCCTCAATACGTGCATCCTGTGCATTTTCCCGCAGCGCAATCGCTGCGGCATACGCCTTTAATGCGGTTTCCTTGTGATTGTTTTTGGCAGCCATCCGCCCGGTTTCCAGCGCGGCATCAAAGTTTGATGGATCGGCCTTGGTAGCCTTGGCGAAGAGAGCCTCTGCGTCTCGCCATTGCCGTCGTGCTTGCTTTTCCTTCGCCGCCTTAATGGCTTTTGCACAGGCGCTGGCATCGCCAACGGCCGCCGGTACTTGTTGCAGTCGCGCAAGATTTTTTTCTAGGCGTGTTCGCCAAGTTTGAGCCTCCCGAACTTGAGGCGCCCCTTTCGGCAACAGATGTTCGGCCAACGTAAAGAAGTCCAAGGCTGCTTGTCGTAACAGCAGCGGCTCTTTGACACTCAACATACCGAGATTGAAAACGGTGGTCGCATCCTGTGGTGCATCGTACCACGCCGATAAAAGCATTCCCAGCGCACCGTCCACTCGTCCCTGTGCACGGTACAGTTGTGCTAGGCGGGAACTTACGCGCACGCGAAGCGCAATATCCCGACTGTTTAATACCTGACGATACCATTGGAATGCGGTTTCCGGCTGCTTCTCTTCTTCGGCGATCATGCCAAGCAGTTCCCGGCATCCATCTGCTTCTGGGGCGTTGCCAGACAATCGTAAAGCGTGCTCTGCGGCTTTTCGTGCCGTTGAAGTATCTTTTGCTCCATAAGCTGCCAAAGCCAAATTCCGATACAACACAGCCCGTTCACCAGTTAAGCGCAATAAAGCTTCATACCCGGCAATCGCTTTCGCATATTGTTTTTCGGCATAAGCCTTTTCTGCACGGGCAGCAAGTGTTTTCTCATCCGCCGGTGAACAACCAACCAAAACACTTCCCAACCCGAACAAAAAGAGAAAAAAAAGAACCCGCATAGCAGCAACTCCAAGCTGAGATCAAAACCGACTCCAGTCTATCAAAACTCATGCACAGGTGTCATCGGGAAGCACGTCTTTAAGATAGGTGCGTTGTAGGTTACCCGCAAGAACGCATCATAGGCTGAATTCTCACCCGGTATGATCCTCAAGCTTCGTCTTGCGCTACGGACAAAAAGTCTGGTAATGCCGCAACGCCTTCGTATAGAGCCTTACCGACAATGGCTCCCCAGATGTTGGGGCATTTCAATGAGTGAAGTGCCTGAATATGCTCCGGCAGTGAAATTCCTCCAGAGGCAATAATATGAACATGGGGAACCGCTTCTGCCAACTGTTTCATAGCTGGCAGGTTCGTCCCGCGCAGCATTCCATCCGTGGCGGTGTCAGTATAAATAATGGTCTGGACACCACAGTCAGCCACGCGCTTGGCTAGATCGATTGCCCTAACAGATGATGTTTCCACCCATCCACGTGTTTGGACAAAACCATCCCGAGCGTCAATACCAACGGCGATGTGCGCTCCATATTGCGTGACCCATCGCGCCAGCTGTTTTGTTTGTTCCAACGCACCGGTTCCGATGATTGCCCGTGCAACACCTGCTGCGAGTACGGCGTTCAGTGCTGCTTCCGTTCGGATTCCGCCTCCTACTTCCACGGATAATCCGCTTTCACGCACAATGTCGGCGATTATCGTTGCATGGCGCGGTGCTCCAGCAAAGGCACCATCCAAATCCACCACGTGCAGATACTTAGCACCTTGTTCTCGAAATGCTTTCGCTTGAGCTATCGGGTCTTTTGAGTACACCGTCTGCTGATCGGCGCGCCCTTGTTTTAAGCGGACACAACAACCATTCATCAAATCAATCGCAGGCAAAAGAATCATGGGACAAGCTCCCGCTGTGAATTTTTAGTTAGAGTGTACCCTTGCTTGAGGGAATGTCGGAATCGCGCGGATCGGACTCAATGGCCATTCGCAGTGCCCGTGCGAGACCTTTGAAAACCGCTTCGTAGGCGTGATGAACTTCTGCGCCATAGGGCTGGATAACGTGTAGATTCATGCGCGCATTTGTGCAAAATGCCCGCATGAACTCCTCAAGCAATTGTACATTAAAGTCCCGGATGTGCTGTTCAGGGTGAGAGATCTTCCAAACGAGGAATGGTCGCCCGCCAAGATCGACCAGTACGTCTGCTCGAGCTTCATCCATTGGCAACATGAAAAAGCCGTACCGGCGGATGCCTTTGCGTTCGCCCAGTGCTTGATTCAGCGCTGATCCCAGAACCAATCCAACGTCTTCAACCGAGTGGTGATAATCTACCTGTAAATCACCCTTGCACGTTACCGACAGATCGATCAGCGAGTGCCGGGAAAAGAGCTCCAGCATGTGATCAAAGAATCCAATTCCTGTACAGATCTGGTGCTTCCCTGTACCATCGAGATTCAAGCTCAGTGAAATATCCGTTTCGCGGGTGGTTCGTTTAAGCGTGGCTTGTCGCATGAGGGATTCTCCTGGAATGAGAGGGATTAAACACCGATACGGCTCAGGACGTCCAGCAGCCGCGCGGTTTCTTCCGGCGTACCAACAGTAATTCGTAGATATTGCCCCGTCCGCTTGCCAGGGAAGTAACGTACAAAAACGTGTTCCTGACGCAGGGTTTCAAAAATTGCTGCCGCAGAGGTTGTGGGTGGGGGGGCTGCAAAAAGAAAGTTTGTGGCCGATGGAAGCACGTGCCAACCCCGTTGAGAGAGTGTCTTTGAAAGGCTTTCTCGCGTCTTTATAATGGCGGCTACGTTTGCCCGCATATGCGGCATATCCGTTAAAGCGGCCATGCCTACTGCCTGAGCCAGCGCATCCATGTTGTAAGAATCTTTGACTCTGTAAAGCGCATCAATCAGAGGCTCCGGCCCAATGCAGTACCCAAACCGGATTCCCGCGAGTGAAAAACTTTTGGAGAGCGTTCGCATGACCAGGGTGTTGGTGTTTTTGGACGCAACGGCCAATGGCATACAGTTGGCCGGGGCAAAGTCTGCATAGGCTTCATCCACCAAAAGAACGCCTTTGAACCGTTGGGAAAAGTCAGCAATGATTTCTGGATTTGTCATGCGTGATGTCGGCGCGTTTGGGTTTGTCCAAACAAAGGCATCAGCGAAGTCTTCCGGCGGCATTGGGCAGGAAAAATCTTCATTTAATGGGAACGGTTTACCCCGGGCATCCCGGATCTCTGCCAAAACGGAGTAGAGGGAGTAGGTCGGTTCAAAATAGCCGATGGTTCCCCCCGCCTCAACGAATGTCCGAGTAAAGAGCGATAGGATTTCATCCGAGCCGTTCCCAATAAACACCTGATTCGGAGAACAGCCATGCAGTGAGGCAATATGTTCTCGGACCTGGCGGCACACGGGGTCTGGATAACGGCGAAGCGACTGCCAATCAAAGGCCGCCAACGCCTTTCCCACGTTGGGAGAGGGCGGGTAGGGGTTTTCGTTGGTATTCAGTTTCACCATACCCGGAAAATGCGGCTGTTCACCCGGAACATATCCGGCTAGATGCTCAAGATGTTTGCAAACAAAACTCATACTGCGTCCTAACCATGAAGAAACGGAAAGTATAACACACTTGTTTCGGACTGTCCGAAGGGAGAACCCTCGGACAGTCCGAATAAAATCCAATGACGGGATGTTTTAGAACGTGGTCAGGTGAAAATATGGCGATGGCGTGTGGGCAAAATAGCTCCGTGATTAGGAGAGAAATAGATAACGTGTACCTGCCGTCAAGGTATGTATCCGAGCCTGTTTGCCTCATTATATTGAACCTTGGAAGAGTCGTGAAGTTGACTTTCCCGGTCGGGCGTGGCATATCAGCCAACAATTGTTCCCGTTGGGGACAGTGCGTTGGATTGGGATTCAAACGTTATGGTGTTAAGGTGGATGATCAGAATGAAGCGGATAATGGTATTGTTGGGCATATTGGCAGCGGCAGCCTCTGCGCAGGCTATTTCCTTGGCTTGGGATATGAATCAATTGTCCGGGGTGGCCACCTCGAACGGCTGCATGCTGTATGACTTTTCTTCTGAGTGGAACAGAACGGGTACGTTTGCGTTGAAGGTAACCTTCACCATGGCCAGTGTTACAGACACCACGGCGGTGGCCATTGGGCCGAAAGCATCGTTTCCGGCAGCGTATGGCGGAACGGATAAGACGGGTTGGCGCTCGACCCCAAATGTCAGTGTGCGTAAGCCGGGTGAGGAGGGTATGAGCCGGTTGGCGGTCTATAATGGTAATACCGCTGGCGGGGTTTATGAGGTGGATCCAGTGAGTGGTTCGGTAACGCTTGTAATGGCGGTAGAGTGGACGACCGGTAATCTCGCGAATGTCAGTTTCTATGCGGATGGGAAACTACTCGTTAAACTGGAGAATGCGAACTTTCCTGATTATGTAGACAGCCTCTACATTGGTAAGGATGTATTGCTGGGCGGTGCCGAATTGTACGTCGGGAATATGACGGATGAGGATCGTAGGCAGCTTTCGTCTACGCCGGTTCCTGAACCGGCGGTATTGGCGTTGCTGGCTTTTGGTGTGGCAGGGTTGATACTTCGCCGTCGTGCGGCTTGAGGTGTCAAAACCGGTTGCAATGTGCGGTGGGGCAGAACGCTCCGCCGTATTTTTATTTATGCTGCGTCAAATTCCAATGCCTGTAATTATATGGCCGGTTACGGGTGGACGAATGAATAAAAGGGGTGAATGTGCAGTTATTTGAACTTGGCCGGCGATTGGGGAACCGTGGTCGGTATGGGATTCTTTAATGACCGCAGGAGCCTCACTGTTAAGCGCGCCGGATGGCCGCGCCAGATAACCTCACCATCGCGTACAACTACTGCAAAGGGAATGCCTGTGAACTTCAAATATCTTTTCAGATTATTCCCATGATCTGCCGCAAGCGCATAGGTGGGCGGGGTGGTTTGTTTTGCAAGTAGGGCTCGAATGGCCTCCGGAGTATGCCGTTCGCCTACATTTACGCCGATTACGTGAACCTGCTCACTTTTAAGTGTTTGCCACAATTGTTCAATATGCGGGATGACCTGCATACATGGGCCGCACCAGGAGGCCCAACATTCTATAATATAAAGTTCACCCTTTGCCCAGTTTGTGGGACGTTCGCCAGCTACCCATAGCGAGGGAAGGGCAGAGACGGGGAAGGCTTCTCCGGGAAAAACAAACGTTGTAGCGAAAAGTGACAGCGTAAAAAGAAGTGTTTTCATTCACCTATTATAACAGGAGGAGGTTTATATGGAGGTATGGCATGTTGCAAAAAATCGTCTTTCATGAATGCCTGAGGTCAGATACTGGCGGTTCGACGTAGGTTTGCCTGGCAGGGCGAAGTTTTGTGGGTTATGTGTATGTAAGAGGGAAAACAACACTGAGATGGGCGGCGGAAGAACCCGCCCCGAGTTGGCCGTGAATCTGCCCCGAGTTTGGATTGAAGTCGGTGCGGGTTATGGTTGGTTCTCCACGTGTTGATTTAATGGGCGGTGGGCTGGGAAGATGGTGGTTGTGGGTGTGGCAATCTGTTAGACTATTTCCGTGAAACGCGAGGAGTTTGCAGATGAAATGGATGCTGTGCGTGATGGCTTGTTTGTTTGGCGTGGTGAAGGGGTATGCCGCGTGGCAACAGGTTCTACGCGTGGAACAGGCGGAAGTGGCGCGTGCGGATACGCCTTGTGCCACGGTGGAACGAGCCTTTAAGGCGGAAGCTGCGGCTTCGGCGGTGGAGAGGCCGTATTTTGAGCTTTACACAACGCTAGCATTGGCACGTGCTTTGCGGGAAGGAGCGTTTACATGGGGAGAGGCTTCCGGGGAACCGCCGCATGGAGTTCCCGTTCAGGGGTGGACGAGGCTTCAGGCTAAGGCTGTTCTGGAGCGGCGATTGAAGGCTGGAGTTTCGAAGTTTTCACAGTATGCCGCAACGCCTGCGGCGCCATATCTTTTTTTGGCACCACAGGCGGAGTGGACACCGCAATCGGCGCTTGCAGTGTTGGTGCAGGCGATGGGGGAACTGTATGGAGATCCGAAACTTCGGCGGGTGATGATGTCGGCGGCAGAGGACGCAGGGGAACTGACGGTGCTTGGAATACTGCGTTTGCAGGAAATCGCCGCATGTTCGGGGGATGCGGTTAAACGGAAGGCATTACGAACCATGCGTGAGGAGCGTGTGTGGCCGGGGGATGTGGCGGCCGGTATGGAGTTGCAGGCGGCAGAGATTGCATTGCCAGGTTATATGTGGTTAGATCGGCATGCTGCAGAGGCGGCCAAGCCGGAGGCGGCGTTGGCCTGTGTGCAGCGGTTGATGGCTGCCGCGGAGGCGGCGACCTCACATACATTGAAAGTTCGAGCACAGATGGCATTAAACCGGATGCGGCAGGCGCAGGTGGAGTTTGTGAGTGTACCGGAGGTGGTACCGATTGGGGAGGCATTTCCGTTGGTGGTGCGGTATCGGAATGTGACGGAGTTGTACTGGTCGAGTAGCGATAAGCAGCGGCACGAGACGTTTTCACTTCCGGATCAGGTGCCATATGTGTGGCATACAACAACGCTGTTGCATCCGCCGCTGAAGCGTTTGGCTAAGGCGGGAGTGTCTGAACCGCAGGAGAGTGTTTTTCGATTTTCCGGGAGAATTCGTGAAGCCCCGGAAGTTGAGGTTCGGGCGTCTTTCGTGGCCGCATCTTTTTCATTCGCAGTGATTCCTGGGGCGGCACCCATGGTGTTTGTGGCGGATATCAAGACCGGGGCACCGGTGGTTGGGGCGCGGGTGGAGTGCGGGGAAATACAGGCGGAAACGGATGCATTAGGGTTGGCGTATTTGCCAGCGTTGCCGAAGGAGGAGATGGATAAGGAGGGAAAGACTGCGTTTCAGGTGTCAGTAAAGGAGGAGACTGTACAGGCAAGGGTATGGCTGCCGGAGCCCTCGCAATCGGATGAGGAACCGGCGCAGCAGATGATGTTTTTAACGGATCGTGCGCTGTATCGTCCTGGGGAACGAGTGAAGTTTTGCGGGGTGGTGTTGTTGCGGCGCCATGAGTCGGAACGATGGCGTGTGGGGGTGAAGGGTTCCGGTCATGTGCGGCTGGTTGGTATGTCGCCTACGGGAGAGCAAACCTTGTGGGAACGGGATTTGATGGTAGAGGAACAGGGGGTGTTTTCAGGCGAAACGGTGCTTCCCGAAAGTTTTTCAGGGCGGTTGGAAATGCGTTTTACTCCTAAGATCCAAGATGCGCAGGGGAAAGACGGTGCGGAGGAGGAATTGGCTGGGCGGGGAGCCTCTCCGCAGGTAGTGGCATTTCGTGCTGCTTCGTTCCGACTATCGTTTGAACGTGAGTCGTTAGGAGAATTACCGGGGGAAATGGTTCGCTGCACGGGTAAAGCGGAGGATTACTCCGCAGTGCCGTTGACGGGGGCGAAGGTGCGGTGGCGGTGTGTTTGGCAAGGAGGCGAGGGGGAAGTTTCAGGGGAAACGGAGGTGGACGCCAAGGGGAATTATGTATTTGCATTTCGGCGATTGTCCGAGCCAAAGGCCGTTGTAGCACGGGTTTCGGTACGCGTGATGTGCCCTACGGGCGAGTGGTTGACGAAAGAGGCAGTATATGACTTCCCTGCAC
>ERZ808286.260-NODE-260-length-38248-cov-5.993088_pt1 | contig 38248 bp, 40 predicted proteins | sample MGYA00521276_ERZ808286 | MGnify/ENA primary metagenome ERZ808286 (study PRJEB31516, sample SAMN03275607) | gut metagenome | biome: mammalia-associated habitat; material: feces | host: Papio cynocephalus | place: Kenya | collected 2012-08-01 ... | reverse complement strand
GGCTCGCAGTTTCGGTGTTGTTTGGTGACGGAATAATCATCGAAATTGCGAGGAGGACGTCAGTCCGACGCGGCAATCCAAGTGAGCCTGCCGCATAGTTCAGCCCGACCGTCAATCGTAAAATCCGATCCCGATTATCGGAAAATCACGCGCGGGCGGCAGATTCGATGCGTTCGACCATTGCGAAAAATCCGTTGCGGCGCGTCGGGCTCAGATGCGATTCCAGCCCCAGCCGTTTGAAAATCGATTCGACGTCGGTGTCGCGGATTTCTTGTTTTGTTTTGCCCGACAGAATGACGCGCAACACGGCGATCAGACCGCGCACGATGTGGGCGTCGCTTTCCCCGTCGAACGTCAGCACGTCGCCGTCGGTTTTGATTTTCAGCCACACCTGGCTCATACAGCCTTCGACTTTGTTTTGATCGTTTTTATCGGCTTCGTCCAGCGCGGGCATATCCCTGCCCAGTTCGATCAGATAAGCGTACCGGTCTTCCCAGTTGTCCAAAAAAGAAAAGTTTTCAATCAGTTCCGCCGTATCCATTTAAAAAAGCCTTTCGTCAGCAAAGGATAAACACATTCTTATATTTACCCCTTGCCGCGCCGAATCGCCAGATAAAAAATTCCCCGTCCGCGGCGGCGGGCGGGGAAGTCGGCGGGAAAAGGGAAATCAAGCTTCCAAAATCCCCAGACGTTGCGCGGTCACGACGGCTTTCGTTCTGTTTTCGACGTGCAGATGGCGCAACAAAGCGTTGATGTGCAGTTTGACGGTCGCTTCCGACACGCTCATTTCATAGGCGATTTGCTTGTTCGACAACCCGTTGCTAAGGTGTTGCAGAACTTCGCTTTGGCGATAAGTCAGGTTTTTGCCGTCGGGCAGGACGTGCGACAGAATGCGGCTCTCGCCGGATTTCGGCGGGCGCGCCGCCAATCCTTTCAGCACGGCGGGCGGCACGTAGGCGTTGCCGTCCATGATCAGGCGCAAAGCGTTGATGATCAGCGAATCGGACGACAGTTTCGTGATGTATCCGGTCGCCCCCAGACCGAACGCGTCCAGAATGTCGCGCTGTTCCTCGCTTTCCCCCAGCATGACGACGCGCGCGCCGGAAAAGGCGGATTTCAGCGATTTGAAGTTGTCGCGCCATTGTTCGCCCAGAATGTCGCGGTCGATGAACATCAGATCGAATTGTTCGTTCGCGCGCGCCAAAGCCGTCACGGCGTTCATATCGGTCACTTCGCGCAGATCGGTCGCGGATTCGAACCGTTGCAGCTGGCGGCTGAATCCTTCGCGGAACAAGGTGTGGTTGTCGGCTAAAAGTATTTTCATGTCATTCCCCTTTCGTTAAGTTTTTTTGCGCTTACAGATATAACGATAAGACGAATCGGCGGTCGCGCCTAGTCGGCTAAACGCCTTAAAGCCGAAGGACTAATCCTTTCGGCTGACATGAACATGTCGCTTTTTTTACGGTTGAGGCATGGAAAACGCGCCGTCGTCGCAAATCAGATGAAACGGCGCGCCGTGCGGAACGGTGTACAGCTTTAATCCGAACAACAGCATAAAGCACCGGATCACCGCGCTGTGGGCGGAAACGCCGATGACGGTTTCGCCGCTTTCGCATGCGATGCCGCGCATGGCTACCAGCACGCGGCGTTGAATGTCGCGTTTCGATTCGCCGTCGGGGAAACGCGCGTCCATATCGCTTTCCTCCAAACTTTGCCAGGCGGGGGCGATGTCCGGAAAGGCGGCTTGGATTTCGGTTTTCGTTTTTCCTTCCGCCGCGCCGAACCGTCCCTCTTTCAATCCGTCCGCGGTGATCAGAGGCACGCGCAACAGGTCGGCGACGGCGCGTCCCGTTTCGACGGCGCGCTTCAACGGCGATGAATAGACGACCTCGATTCCGCTGTTTTTCAGCTCTTGCGCCAAAGCTTGCGCCTGACCGCGTCCCGTTTCGTTCAGAGGGTAGTCAAATCCTTGTCCCTGCCAGCGTCCCGTCAGGTTCATATCCGTCTGCCCGTGACGGAAAATGTAAAAATCTTTTTTCACGGCAAAGTCCCCGATTTGTCCGAAAGGCGATTAAAACCAGCTTTCGCCGCCTTTTTCCCGTTTCAGAAAATCGAACCATTCGGCGACCTGTTCGCCCTGCGGATTCGACAGGATAAAATCGACGCTCAACGCCTTGTTTTCCGCCGATTTGTCGTTTTTCAGCGGAATTTCGGCCAATTCGACGTCCAGAATGTAGTCGTAGCGCACGGAACCGTCCACCACCCACATCGCCCGCGTGTTCATCAGTTCGTGTTCGATCGCTTCGTGCACGACGGCGGGGTTGATTCTGCCCGACGGATTGTAGTTCAGCACGTCGCGCAGGGCGATTTTGACGCGTTCGGGTTTGTCGGCGAACCGTTCGGATCGCGCCATTTCCCCGATGACGCGGTACGACAGCAGGATATAATCCTGATCCAGCGCGCCCGCGCCCTTTTTCAGCCGCAAATAAGTCATGTAGTCGGCGACGTCCTCGCGGCGCAGCTGCGCGTCGGATTTTAAAATGACGTCGCGGCGCGCGTCGATCGTTGTCGACTGACACGCCGTCAGAAACAATGACGCCGAAACGGCAAAGACGGACAATCCCTTTTTCATTGCTTCCCCCTCGTTCCGCCGCGGATCAGAACGTGCCGCCGTTGTATCCCCAATGCGATCCGGGGACGGACGAAAATTCGATGTAGACGCGCGCGGGCGTGACTTTCAGGCGGTCTTCCGCCATTTCGGTCAGCACTTTGGACAGCTGCGGCATTTCGTCGTCGGACAGATTGACGCTTTTCAGTTCCATGTACACGGTCGGCAAAGTCGTCATGCCCATCGTCATATGTTCGTTCGGACACACGTTCACCATCACATAGCTTTCGGGTTTGCCCAAAGCTTCGGCGACGACGCGGGTGGCGTGGTTCATCAAAGCCAGCGTGGTCGTTTTTTCCAAATCGATGTTCGTTTTCAAAATCAGCAAAGGCATTGTTTTCAATCCTAATAACAATCGCCGGCAAAGGAAGGCGGTCTTCCTTTGCCGGAGTTTTCATCATTCCGCGGCGTTGTCGGGCGTGGTCGGTTTGCGGCGGCGGTTGTAGCGGCGGCGGGGCTTTTTCTGCCCGTCAGCGTTTTCACCGTCGCCGGCGGGCTGTTCCGCGGGGGCTTCCGGCGTCTGATTCTCACCAACTTCCCCGTCGTTCGCGGCGGCGTTTTCGCTTTCCCCGTCGTTGTCGCGGCGGCGGTTGTTGCGGAAACGGCGGTTGCGGCGCGGGAAACGGCGGCGGCGGCGGTTGTTTTCGCCGTTTTCGTCGTCGTCCTGCCGTTCCGTGTCGCCGTCTTCGGCTTTTTGAACGGTTTTCAAACCCTCTTCGAACATTTCGTCGGCTTGGATCACTTCGGGTTCGCCCTGTTCGGCGGATTCAAAGGATTCGTCGGTTTCTTCCCGCTCCGCCGGCTGTTCCGCCGCTTCGCGGACGCGGTCGCCCCTGTTGCGGCGGTGACGGCGGCGGCGTTCGCGCGCCGGACGCTGTTCGTTTTGCCGTTCCTGCTCCTCGCCGTTATCGGATTCGATTTCCGGTTCGGCAACCGTCGCGGCGGGCAGGGCGGTCGCGGGATCGGAATCGACGCGCACGACGCGTTCCATGCGGTAGTCCGTCGGGAATTGCAGGGAATCGTCGGCTTCCAGATAAATGCGGACGTTGTAAGCGTTTTCGATTTTGTGCAGATCGTCGCGCTTGCGGTTCAGAACGTACAAAGCCGTCGCGGGCGGCACGGTCATGTGCAGTTCGCTGAAACGGCGTTTCATGCTTTCTTCCTCCAACACGTGCAGGGTGTGGATCGACACGGATTCCGTCGAACGGATCATGCCTTTGCCGCGGCAGTACGGACATTGCGAATAGCTGGTTTCGATAAAGCTGGAATGCAGACGCTGACGCGACAGCTCCATCAGTCCGAATCCCGTGATTCGTCCCATTTGGACGCGGGCGCGGTCGCGTTTCAGCGCGTCTTTCATGCGGCGTTCGACGGCGTGGTTGTTGCGCGATTCTTCCATATCGATAAAGTCGATGACGACCAGTCCCGCCATGTCGCGCAAACGCAGCTGGCGCGCGATTTCGTCGGCGGCTTCCAGATTGGTTTTCAGGGCGGTTTCCTCGATGTTGCGTTCTTTTGTCGCGCGACCCGAGTTCACGTCGATCGCGACCAGCGCTTCGGTCTGATCCATGACCAGATACGCGCCCGATTTCAGCTGAACGATGTTGCTGTGCAGGGATTCCAGCTGGGATTCGACCTGATAGCGGAAGAACAGGGGGACGGAATCGTCTTTGTACAATTTGATCTTTTTGGCGTGGCTGGGCGTCAGGATTTTCATAAAGTCGCGCGCCATTTTGTATTCGGCTTCGCCTTCGATCAGGACTTCCTCTATGTCGCGGGTGTACATGTCGCGCAGGGCGCGCTTGATCAGGTTGCCTTCTTCGTGGATCAGTTCGGGCGCGGACGATTCCATCGTTTTGTCGCGGATCTGCACCCACGTTTTGATCAGATAATCGTAGTCGCGCTTGATTTCCAGACAGGTGCGCTCTTTGCCCGCGGTGCGGACGATGACGGACATGCCCGCCGGCAGGGGCAGTTTGGAAACGATGCCTTTCAGACGTTTTCTGTCCGCCGCGTTGGTGATTTTGCGCGACACGCCGCCGCCGCGCGCGTTGTTCGGCATCAGAACGCAGTAGCGTCCCGCCAAAGACAGGTACGTCGTCAGCGCCGCGCCTTTGTTGCCGCGTTCCTCTTTGATCACCTGAACCAGCAGAACCTGTCCGCGGTGAATGACCTCTTGGATTTTGTATTTTTTGATTTGGCGGTAGCGGTTGCGGTCGATGACCTCGTCGTTTTCGTTTTCGCTGACGGTTTCGACGATCCGTTCGGCGCCGTCTTCGCCGTCGTGTTCTTCGGCGGTTTCGGAATCCTGCGCTTTTTCGGCGGCGGCGGCGTGTTTGTCGTCGTCTTCGTCGTCCTCGTCGCGCATCATGGATTCTTTCAACGCCTCGCGGTCGGCGACGGGAATCTGATAATAGTCGGGGTGGATTTCGTTAACCGCCAGAAAACCGTGGCGGTTGCCGCCGTAATCGACGAAAGCCGCCTGCAAAGACGGTTCCACGCGCGCGACTTTCGCCAGATAGATGTTGCCTTTGATTTGTTTTTTCGTGGACGTTTCGATGTCCAGTTCGTCCAGTCGCGTTCCGTCAACGATGACCACCCGCATTTCTTCGGAATGGGTGGCGTCTATCAGCATTCTTTTGGTCATAGGTAGTAAAACTCCGTGCCGCAAAGCCCGTCGGTAAGGGGCGCGGCGTAATGTTGGATACAGATGCGGACGGCGCAACGCGGGCGCGATTCGCCCGTTTCGTCATATTCGGATTTGAAATCAAAGTTCCCACCGACGGTGTCTTTCCCGAATAACCCATTGACCGTTCCGCAAAGAAATTTTTGTGGAAGCTGTTTGCTTATCACCTTACAGCCGCCCGAAATCCGCGTTCCGTCCGAAAACGCCCGCGAAAAGGCGGCAATAAAAAAATTCGTTTCAGCGCGCATAGAATAACCATCTATTAACCAAAGAACAATCATATTTTAATATGGTTTGTCGGATTTTTTCGTTTTTGATGGAAAGAAAGTTCAAAAAATGACCGTTTTTCGCCGTTTGCGCGTTTTAATCGCCGGATTCGCCCTTGTTTCGGTTTGGGGCGGCGCGGCGTCGGGCGCGACCGTGCGCGATATCCGGCTGGGGGCGCAGAGCGGTTCGAACGCGCGCGTCGTCATTGATCTGGACGAAAAGGTCGATTTCAAAATCTTTCCCCTGAAAAATCCCGACCGCGTCGTCGTCGATCTGCCGAAATCGGCTTTTTCCGTCAATGAAAAGAACGTCGCGCGCAAAGATTACGTCAGCGGCGTACGGCTGGGCAAAACGCCGAACGGCGACGCCAGAATCGTTTTGGAATTCGACCGCGGCGCCGTCATCAAACGGTCGTTCACGCTCGCCCCGCAAAGCGGTTTTCAATGGCGGCTGGTCGTCGATCTGGAACTGCTGGCGAAAACGGACGGGCTGAAACAGGTCACGCCCGAATGGTACGACAACTCCGTCACGCCGGAAAAGAAACCCGCCCCCGCCAAAACGGACAAGCCGAAAAACAAGCCGCTGATCGTGCTGGACCCCGGACACGGCGGCAAGGATCCCGGCGCGATCGGCGTGTCGGGCGTGTATGAAAAGCATCTGACGCTGGCAATGGCGAAGCAGCTGCGTGCCCTTTTGGAACGCACGGGCGGCTACCGCGTCAAGCTGACGCGCGAAACCGACGTGTTCATCGCCCTGTACGCCCGCCGCCGTTTCGCGCGGTCGGTCAACGCGGATCTGTTCATTTCGATTCACGCGGACAGCATCAAAAAACCGCAAACGCGCGGTCTGTCGGTGTACACCCTGTCCGAAAAAGCGTCGGACAAAGAGGCTGAAAAACTGGCGGAATCCGAAAACAAAGTCGATTTGATCGCGGGGATCGACCTGTCGAACGAAACGCAGGAGGTCACCGACATTCTGATCGATCTGGCGCGGCGCGAAACGAACAACCATTCGTCCTATTTCGCCGAAAAGCTGATGGACGAAATCCGCAAGGAAATCACCGTCCTGCCCAATTCGCACCGTTTCGCGGGATTCGCCGTTTTGAAATCGCCCGACGTGCCGTCCGTTTTGATCGAAATGGGCTATCTGTCGAACAAGGACGAGGAACGCCTGCTGCGCCAAGCCCCTTACCGCGAAAAACTGGCGAAAGCCGCCGTGCGCGCGATCGACGGCTATTTCGCCGAACGGCACAAGGCGAATTTCAACTGACGTTTCGGACAAACATTAGCATGGACAAACCGCGCGGCGCGGGATAAACTGCGGACGGGTTTGTCTTTGGAATACGGATAGAAGCCATGTCGAAACTTTTTTCAACGCTTGTCAGCTACGCCCTGTTTCTGGCGATTTTGGGACTGATCGTCCTTTTGCTGATTTTTTCGCATTACGGCAAAAGCGTTGACGACTACCGCCGTCTGGCGACGTACGAACCGCCGATCACCAGCCGCCTGTACGCTTCGGACGGGCGTCTGCTGGCGGAATACGCGACGGAAAAACGCGTTTTCGTGCCGTACGACGCCATTCCCAAACAGCTGGTGCAGGCGTTCATGTCCGCCGAAGACAAAAAATTCTTTTCCCACGGCGGGGTGGATTTTGTCGGCATTATCCGCGCCGTGTTCCAGAATATCCGCAACGCGGGGTCGGGACGGCGCATGATCGGCGCGTCCACCATCACCCAGCAGGTCGCGAAAAACTTTTTGCTGACGAACGAAGCGTCCTTTGAACGCAAAATCAAAGAGGCGATTCTCGCCGTGCGCATCGAGCGCGCCTTTTCCAAAGAATACATTATGGAATTGTACCTGAACCAGATCTATCTGGGGCATTATTCCTACGGCGTCGCGGCGGCGGCTTTAAACTATTTCAACAAGGCGCTGGACGAACTGACCGTCGCCGAAAGCGCGTTTCTGGCGGCTTTGCCCAAGGGACCCAACAACTACGATCCCGACAAACGCTACGACGAGGCGGTCGCCCGCAGAAACTGGGTGCTTTCCCGCATGCAGGAGGACGGCTACATTTCCGAAGAACAGGCGACGGCGGCGATGGCTGAACCGATCGTTCTGGCTTCCCGCCCCAAGGGCGAAACCGTCGCCGAGGGCGAATACTTCGCCGAAGAGGTTCGCCGCCAGCTGATCGCCGCCTATGGCGAAGACGCGATGTATCAGGGCGGGCTGGCGGTGCGCACGACGGTCAATCCCGACATGCAGAAATACGCGACGCAGGCGTTCAGAAACGGCTTGATTTTGTACGATCAGCGCCACGGCTTCCGCGAACCGATCGCCCGCGTGGATTTGTCCGAAGAGGAATGGCTGGACGTCCTGCTGTCCGTTCAAACGCCGAATTACGCTCCCGAAAACTGGATTCCCGCCGTCGTGCTGGCGGTCGACGCCGAAAAGGCGGACATCGGGTTAAAGGACGGGACGACGGGAACGATCCCCCTGTCCGAACTGAAATGGGCGCGCAAAAACATGCCCGATCAGACGCTGGGACCCGAAATAACCGCCGCCAATCAGGTTTTGGCGGTCGGGGACGTCGTTTGGGCGGAACGCGTCGCGCGCGACGCCAGACGTCAAAAATATCCCGAAAACACTTACGCCCTGCGTCAAATCCCCGACGTCGAAGGCGCGATGGTCGTCCTCGACCCGCACACGGGGCGCGTTCTGGCGATGGTCGGCGGCTATTCGTTCAAACGGTCGCAGTTCAACCGCGCCGTCCAAGCCAAACGCCAGCCGGGGTCCAGCTTTAAACCGTTCGTCTATCTGGCGGCTTTGGACGACGGATTCACGCCGTCGACGCTGGTTTTGGACGCGCCGTTCGTGATGGAACAGGGCAACGGCATGGGCAAGTGGCGTCCCAGAAACGTGTCGAAGCGTTTTTACGGTCCGACCACTTTGCGCATGGGAATTGAAAAATCCCGCAACTTGATCACGATCCGTCTGGCGCGCGCCATCGGCATTCGCAAAGTCGTCGAATACGCCAAGAAATTCGGCATTTCGGACGATTTGCCCGAACAGATGTCCGTCGCGATCGGATCGGGGGAAACGACGGCTTTGAAACTGGCGACGGCTTACGGCATGCTGGTCAACGGCGGCAAGAAAATCGCCCCGATTCTCATCGACCGCATTCAGGACAGGACGGGCGCGACCGTGTACAATTCGGACGCCCGCCCGTGCGACGGGTGCAAATCCGACGCCGGCTGGAACGGCGAATCCGCGCCGCAAATTCCCGATATCCGCGAACAGATCGAGGATCCGCGCAGCGCCTACCAGATCATCAACATCATGACGGGCGTTTTGCAGCCCGGCGGCAGCGCGTCGGGACTGCGCCGTCTGGGACGCACGTTCGCGGCGAAAACGGGAACGTCCAACAATTCGCTGGACGCGTGGTTCGTCGGCGTGACGCCCGATCTGGTCGTCGCGACGTTCGTCGGGTTCGACGATCCCCGCACGCTGGGGAAAAACGACTTCGGCGGCACGGTCGCGTCGCCCATTTTCAAACAGTTCGTCGACACCGCGTTAAAGGACGAGCCGCGCGTTCCGTTCCGCGTTCCCGCCGGAATCCGCTTTATGCGCGTCGACCACAGAACGGGCAGACCCGCCAAACCCAAAGACCGCGACGTCGTTTTGGAGGCGTTCAAGGTCGGCGAGGATTGGCGCGGCAAAGTCAAGGGCTATATCGACGGATCCGATTCCGAAACGCCCGCGCGTCCGACCGCCGGCGATTCGCCCGCCGCCGAAAACGCCGACGCCGGCAACGACGGCGATTCCGCCGCGCAAACCGAGGAACCGGACGACAACGTCCCCGGCATCGGCGGCATTTTCTAACCTGCAAGGATACAAACATGAAAGCAGAATTACAGTCCATCATCAATGACATCGAGCAGTCGCTGGCACTGCTGAGGAGGCATCTTTGACTGGGACAACGCGCTTAACCGACTGGACGAAATCAATTCGCTGACCGCGGACGCGGATTTGTGGAACAACCCGCAACGCGCGCAGTCTTTGCTGGCTGAACGCAATCGGCTGGAAGAATCGATCAACACCTATTCCAAACAGGAACGGGAATTGAAGGACACGATCGAACTGATCGAACTGGCGGAAGCCGAAGACGACCAGTCCGTCGTCGACGAAGGCAGGGAAACGCTGGAAAATCTGCGCCGTCAGGTGCAGAAAAGCGAGCTGGAAGCCCTGCTGTGCGGCGAAGCCGACGCCAACGACACGTTTTTGGAACTGCACGCGGGCGCGGGCGGCACCGAAGCGCAGGACTGGACGGACATTCTGCTGCGCATGTACACCCGCTGGGCTGAAAAACACGGCTACAAGGTGGAACTGCTGGAACAAAGCGACGGCGAAGAGGCGGGCATCAAATCCGCCGTCGTCAAAATCAGCGGACACAACGCTTTCGGCTGGCTGAAAACGGAAAGCGGCGTGCATCGTCTGGTGCGCATTTCGCCGTTCGACGCGAACGCCCGCCGCCACACCAGTTTCGCGTCGGCGTGGGTCTATCCCGTCATTGACGACACGATTCAGATCGACATCAATCCGGCGGACTGCAAAATCGACACCTACCGCGCGTCGGGGGCGGGCGGACAGCACGTTAACAAAACGGAATCCGCCGTCCGCATCACGCACATTCCGACGGGCATCGTCGTTTCGTGCCAGACGCAGCGGTCGCAGTTCCAGAACAGGGATACGGCGTGGGGCATGCTGCGCGCGCGCCTGTATGAAATGGAACTGAAAAAACGCGAGGAAAAGTCCAACGCGATCGAGGATTCCAAATCCGAAATCGGCTGGGGCTATCAGATCCGTTCTTACGTTTTGCAACCCTATCAGATGGTCAAGGATCTGCGCACGCAGGTGGAAACGTCGAACGTGCGCGGCGTTCTGGACGGCGACATCGACTTGTTTTTGGAAGCGTCGCTGGCGTCCAAGATCAAAGAACCCGAGGTGTAAGATGAAACTCGTCCGTCTGATCGCGGCGGTCTTTCCGGTTTTGTGCGGGTGCGCCGCGCCTTTGTACGAAACGGACGAAGCCGTGTACAGACAGTACAAGTATTGGGAATCGGCGGACAAGGATTGGGAGGAGTACGATTACTTCAAAATCCTGATTTACCGCACGCACTACGGCGACAACAAAACCGCCATGCGCCTGATTCCGCACCGGAACGGACTGCCGTCGACGGAAAGCGGCTATATCCAAGCCGCGCAAAAGGCGGCGTTCAACGTCATGGCGCAGGCGTGCTCGCCGAAAACGCCGTCCGTCGATTTGGCAAAACCTCCCGTCAAAGGGCGCAGGATCGACCGTTTCTTTTATCAATACGGCGACGGGTCTGTCGGCGTGACGTTCGGTTGTCCCGCGGGCAAAAACAGCGGCATGGATTTGATGGCTGAACAGCAAAAGTGGTCTTTGGCGCGCCGCGAATGGGACAAAATCAACGGACACAAGGCTTTCGTCGACGTCCTGCCGCCCGCCGCGAACGGCGTTCGCCAGATCCGGATTCGCCTGTTCGGCGGCGGTCGCGGCGACAACGCGCGGCTGGCGCGCCGCGTCGTTACGGACATCTGCCCGAACACCAATTTCAGGATTCTGTCGGACCGCGCGGGACTGGACATCGTGCCGGCGGGGCGCGCGCCCGACGTCGTTTCCGACGAAAACGTCAGAATTTACGATTTCACTTGCGCGCCGTAGGTTGAAAATGCCCTTGATTTTAAAATTTCTGTCCGGATTGTTTCTGTTGTGGCTGACCGCCGCGGTCGCGCTGTTTTTGTTTCAGCGCAAGCTGATGTACAATCCGAATACGCCCGTGCGCACGCCGCACCGTTTCGAACGCCCCGATTTGGAAAAGGTCGTCGTTAAACCCGACGGCGGACCGGAACTGACGTCTTTCTTTGCCGCTCCGAAAAAGGACAAAGACGGCGATCTTTTGCCGACCGTTCTGTATTTGCACGGCAACACGGGGACGGCGGGCGACGCCGCGCACAAACTGATTCCGATCGTCAACGCGGGATACGGCGTTTTGCTGCTGGAATACCGCGGTTTCGGCGGCAACGGGGGCAAGCCGGACGAACGGGGGCTGATCGCGGACGCGTTGGCGGGGGCGCGGTATATCCGCGACCGTCTGGGCGAAAACGCCCGCGTCGTTTATTACGGCATGTCGATGGGAACGGGCGTCGCGAACGGGCTGGCGGCGGTTCTGCCGCCCGACGCTTTGGTGCTGGAATGCGGATTCACGTCGATGACCGACGCGGCGCAAGTTCATTATCCGCTGTTCCCCCTGCGTCTGATGATCAAAGATTCCTTCGATTCGAAACGGCGCATCGCGTCGCTGACGGCGCCCGTTTTGTTCCTGCACGGGGAAAAGGATTCGACCGTTCCCGTCGAACAGGGCAGGGCGATGTTCGACGCCGCCCCCGTTGCCGACAAGACGCTGAAACTCTACCCCGACGGGCATCACGTCGATTTGTACGATTTCGGGGCGAGCGACGACGTCGTTTCGTGGCTGGACAGGCATTTTAAATAAAGGAAAGGCGAAATGGCGGATATTTCATACAAACAGGAATTGCTGCGCAAGACGGTTCACCTCAGTTCCCTGTGGATGCCCGCGCTGATTTTGTTCGCGCCGCGCGCCGCGTGCGTCGGACTGTTCGCGTTTTTGTTTCTGGGCAACGTTGCTGTCGAATACGGATACTACAAACGTCTGCCGTTTTTCGTCAACACTTACGGCAGACTGTTTTCCAAAATGCTGCGTGAAAAGGAAACGGACGGCGGATTCCGTTTAAGCGGTTCGCCCTACGTGCTGGGCGCGGCGCTGGCGGTCAGCGCGCTGTTTCCGACCGTTTGCGCCGCGTGCGCGATGGCGGTCATGTTGATTTCGGACACCGCCGCCGCGTTGATCGGACGCCCGTTCGGCAAACACAAGATCAATCGGGGCAAAAAAAGCGTCGAGGGCGCGCTGGCTTTCTTCGCCGCGGGGGCTTTGGTCGTTTTCGAAACGACCGTGTGGTTTCAGGCGGGCGGCGCGTTTTTGGCGCGCGGACTGCTGGGCGTGTTCGCGGCGATGTTCGCCGAAGTGTACGAAAACCGTCTGAAAATCGACGACAACCTGTCGATTCCGCTGATCGTCGGCGCGTTTTTATCCCTGCCGTTGTTTTAAATATTCGCCGCGGAATCCTTTGCCGGAACCGATCGTGCGCCCGATCGCGCGGATCTTGGCTTCGATGCAGGTGCGGCAGTGCGCGGGCGTGTCGTTGACGCAGATCTTTCCGGGGTAGAGTTCGTACAGCTTGCGGTATTCTCCGGTCGTCACGTTCGGCATGACGACGTTCGCCCCGCTTTGCAGAGCGATGACGCGCCCGTTCGGGTTCAGCGTTTCCATCGCGGTCGTCGCGGGAATGTTGATGTCGGGCATCAGCAGTCTGGTCAAAGCCATCGTTTTCAGCGACAACAGAAATTCGCGCCCCTTGGCGTTCGCCAGCGGCGTCTGTTCGTGCGGAATGAACGGACCGATTCCCGCCATGTCGACGCCGATTTCCTTGAAATACAAAATATCGTCCGCAATGGATTCCGCGCTTTGACCGGGCAAACCGACCATCGACCCCGATCCCAGTTCGTATCCCAGCCGTTTCAGATCCGTCAGACAGCGATGGCGGTTGTCCCAGCTCATTCCGGGGTCGAGCCGGTGGTACAGATCCTTGTCCGTCGTTTCGATGCGCAACAGATACCTGTCCGCCCCCGCGTCGCGGTAAGCCTTGTATTCCTCGTAGGATTTCTCTCCGATGCTGAGGGTGACGGCGACGTCCAGATCCTTGATCGCGCGAATGATCCGCGTCATGCGGTCGACGGTGAACCAGACGTCCTCGCCCGATTGCATGACGACGGTTTTAAAACCCAGCTTCGCGGCGGCGGCGGCGTGGGCGACGATTGTTTCGGGATCGATGCGGTATCTTCGCGCCTGCCGGTTGTCGCGTCTGATGCCGCAGTAACAGCAGTTGTTGCGGCAATAATTGGAAAATTCGATCAATCCGCGCAGCTGAACGGCGTTCCCGACGTATTCCGCGCGCGCGCGGTCGGCGGCGGCGAACAGCTTTTTCGCCATGTCGCCGTCGCAATTCAACAGCGCGACCAGTTCGGATTTGTTCAAATCGTGCGTTTTTTCGGCTTTTTCAATCAGTCTTTCCATTTCGCCCCCGTTGTTTTTTCAGCTTTATAGCATAAAGTTTGACTTTTTTTCAAATCCTCTTAGATTCGGGAAAAAAGGATCGAACCATGACGTCATACATCGCCGCGGGAACGAACGACGGCAACCGCGAAAACAATCTGCTGTCGGCGCTGGAACGGTTGAAACGGATTTGCGCCGTCACGGGCGTGTCGCCGCTGTACGAAACCCCCGCCGCCCTGCTGTTCGACACGGCGCGGGACGACTGGAACAAACCGTACCTGAACTGCGTTTTTCAAATCGAAACGGACAAGGACGCCTTTTCCCTGCTGCGCGATTTGAAAAAGATCGAACGGGACATGGGACGGGGCGTTCACGAACGCTGGTCGCCCCGCGCGATCGATCTGGACATCGTCGAACACAACGGCGAACGGATCGACACGCCGGAACTGACCGTGCCGCACAAGCAATGCCTGAAACGGTCTTTCGTCCTCGACCCGCTGTCGTTTTTCAAACCCGTCGCCCCCGAACGCCTGTATTCGAAAACGCATCAGCCCATGGTGATGGGCATTTTGAACGTGACGCCCGATTCGTTTTCCGACGGCGGCAAGAACGACAAGATCGACGCTTTTGTTAAAAACGCCGAGGAATGGGAAAGCCGCCGTATCGCTTTTATCGACGTCGGCGCGGAATCGACGCGCCCCGACGCCGCGCTCGTTTCCGCCGCCGAGGAAACGCGCCGCCTGTCCGACGTGTTCGATTATATGAAAAACCGCGGGAAAACGCCGTTTTCGGCGCGGTTCAGCATCGACACCTATCATTTTGAAACGGCGCGGAAAGCGCTGGAAAGCGGATTCGACGCCCTGAACGACATTCACGGCTTGCGCGATCCGGAAATGCTGGCTTTGGCGCGCGAGCATTCGGACAAAACATGCGTTTTCATGCACGACGAGGACATCAAATCCCTGCCGCCCGCGCGGACGGTTCCGGCGCTGGAAAGCTGGCTGGAACGCAAAATCGACATGTTGTTAAACGGCGGACTGCGCCTGAAAAATCTGATTTTCGACCCCGGAATCGGATTCGGCAAGACGGCGTGCCAGTCGTTGCAAATTTTGCAGAACATCGAAAAGTTCCACCGTTTCGGATTGCGGATTCTGATCGGTCATTCGCGCAAATCGTTCATGAGGGTTTTTACGCCGAAACCGCCCGCGCGCAAAGACGTCGAAACGCTTGCCGTTTCGCTGAAAATCGCGGACAAGGTCGATGTTCTGCGCGTGCATACGCCCATCGAACACGCCGAAGCCCTGCTGGCGGCGGCGCATACGGAAAATCAGTTTTTTTAACGGGTTCAGCGGGATTCCCGCTGTTTTTTCAGCGTTTGAGCCATCGCGCCGGCGATGTTCGCCGTTTGCCGGCGTTCGTTTTGGGCGTTGCGCGCCCCCGACGGGAAAGCTTTGAAACCTTTGCGCATAAAAGCTTTGATTTTTTCGCCTTTCAGCTTTTCGACGTCGGCGGGCGTCGCCTGTTTGATGTCCGCCAGTTTGGTGTTTTCGACACCCGTATCCAGATTGACGTTCGGGACGGCTTTTAAAAACGCTTTTTTGACGCCGTCCCTGATGTATTTTTCCGCCGCCGCGATATAGACCGTTCCCAGCGCGACGGCGTCGGCGGTCAGTCCTTTCAGCGTTTGGGCGACCGTTTTGCCCGTCACGGGGTGCTTGTAGGATTCGAAATCCCGCAGAATCGGCGGCATCGCGCGGTCGTTCTGGTAAAATCCGGAAACCGCCAGTCCCAGACGTCCGTCCAGCGCGTTGTCCAAAGCGCGCAAAGTCCTGCCCAGCGGCTGGTTTTGCGTCACGCGTCCGACGAACAGCTGCATTTTCATGCTGTTTTTGAAAACGGGGGTCAGATCCTGACCGACGCCGTAAGCTTTTTCATAGCTTTCGCAGAAAAAGGACGGAACGACGGCGTTCGTCCGTCTGTCGTTCGCGACCTGTTTGAACGGTTTGAACGTGTCCAGCGACAAACCCTTTTCGCGCAGGAAATGCACGTCCAGCCACGTTTCGATGTAGCGGTGGCGCGTTTTCGCCAGATCGACGTGTTTTTGATCCGGATTGTTTTCGGGAACCTGACTGCCCGAAACGCTGTACACGAACGGGTGAAACGTCGCGTCGACCGCCGCGTGCGACAGGAATCCGTACACGAACGCCCGTTTCATCGCCTGCCGGTCGGGATTTTTTTCGGCGCGCGCGTCGTCCATCATTTCGATTATCACGGCGCGGGTGTCGTCGCCCAGCCCGCCGTGGATTTTCGTCGCCAGCTTCGGCTGGGACCCGTACAGAAAAGCGTCGTGCGCGATCGCGCCCATGTGATAGGCGGCGGGATTTTCCCCCGTGTCTTTTCGCGCCGCGGGAGACAGTTTTTCACGAATTTCGTCGGCGAAAACAACGTGCGTCAAATCTCTGGGCATGGGCGTTTCCTTTCTGCCGCCGATGATAAAAGAGTTTTCGAAAAAATCAAGTTTTTTTGTCGAAAAACACGGCATTTCCGGACGCGCCGTCAAAAAATTTCAAATCGTTCTTTTGTTTTTCGCAAAGAAGCCTATAATCAACGCCTTGATTTTGTAAAGGAGATTTTAAAATGGCTAAAACGTCATGGAAAGCGGGAACGATGTTATATCCTTTGCCGCCTGTTATGGTTACTTGCGGCACGATGGAAAAACCGAACGTGCTGACGGTCGCGTGGGCGGGGATCGTCAATTCCGAACCCGCGATGACGTACATTTCGGTTCGTCCGTCGCGTTATTCGCACGAACTGATTTCGGAAAACAAGGAGTTTGTCATCAACCTGACGACGGCGAAAACGCTGAAAGCCGCCGATTTCTGCGGCGTCAAGTCGGGACGCGACGTCGATAAGTTCGCCGAAGCCGGTTTGACCCCCGTCGCCGCGACGGCGGTCAAAGCCCCCTTGATCGCGGAATCGCCGCTCAGCCTCGAATGCCGCGTGACGGAGGTCAAACGTCTGGGATCGCACGACATGTTCTTGGCGGAAATCGTCGCGGTCGACGTCGACGACGGCTATCTGGACGCCGACGGCAAATTCAGGTTGGAAGACAGCGGTCTGATCGCGTTCTGCCACGGCGGTTATTACGCCTTGGGCGGCAAAGTCGGTTCCTTCGGCTTTTCCGTTGAAAAGAAAAAATCCCGCAAACAGCGCATCACGGAAATCAAGCACGAACGCCGCGCGCTGAAAAAACAGCTGGACAAAGCCGAACGCAGGGCGGCTGAAAAAACGACCGGACGCGAGGACGCCGTCGAAGAGGAAAAGCCCCGTAAAATCTATAAAAAGGATTTCCGCAAAACGGAAAAACGTTTCGAAAAGCGCGAAGACGGTTTTGAAAAGAAGCCGTTTAAAAAACGCGACGGGAAACCTTTTGAACGGCGCGGGGAAAAGCCGTTCGACAAACGGGAACGCTTTGAACGCAAGTTTGATAAAAAACCGTTCAAATCCGACCGTTTCGACCGCGGCGAACGCGATTTCGACGAACCGCGCAAGCCGTTTAAGAAACCGTTCGCCAAAAAGCCCGCTTTCGACAAAGCCAAAGCGCCGCGCAAACCGTTTAAAAAATAAAAAACGATCCCCTTCGGCGCGAAACCGGAGGGGAATTTTTTGCATGAAAAAAAGACCGGATTCAAACGTCCGGTCTTTTGTTTCGTAAAGCTTAAAGCAAAACTTTAATCTTCTTTGCGCCGCACCAGCGGAGAAGCGGGGGACATTTCGGCTTCCCACGGGAACAGGATCCACGTGTCCTGATCGACGGGCAGGACGAAATCGTCGACGACTTCCTGTCCTTTGGGCTTGGCGTACATCGTGACGAAATAGGCTTTGGGCATCAGTTTGCGGATAATGCGTCCCGTTCTGCCGGAATCGACCAGATCGTCGACGACCAAAACGCCTTCGCCGTCGGTTTCGGGGACTTTCAGCAGCGACGCTTCGCTGCCGCGGTCTTCTTCGTCGTATCCGACGACGCAAATCGTGTCAATCCAGCGGATTTCCAGCTCGCGCGCCAGAACGGCGGCGGGGAACAGACCGCCGCGGGTGACGCAGACGATTTTTTTCAAATCCTTGCGGTCGATCAGCTTTTCCGCCAAAGCGCGGGCGTCGCTGTGGAATTGTTCCCATGAAATGGTTAAATAACGCGGTTTGGTCATTCGGAAAGCTCCTTTGTTTGCCGCCGTAAGATTGTGGAAACCTCTTTGTAGAACTTTTTGCGGCAGAATCAAGCTTTTTTTGAAAAGGTCAGGGAATCAAAGGCGGTTGAACCAGCTTTGAATTTTTTGCGCGGGGCGTTCCGGCGGCGGGGGGACGGACTCCGCGGGCGGGGGCGGAACGTTCCGGTCGGCGCCGTTTTGACCGAAGGCGGCGGATTCCATCGATTTTTGCCGGCGGCGTTCCTGTTTTTCCCGCTCCTCCCGTTCCAGACGTTCGGCTTCCCGTTCTTTGGCTTGGCGGATCAGATCGCGGATCTGCGCCTTGATTTTCGCGCCGTCCCATTCGACGATGCCGCGAATCCGCCCGATTTCGCGTCCCTGTTCGTCGATCAAAAGGGTGGTCGGCATGCCGTTGACGTTCGCGGCTTTGGAAAAAGAACCGCGCGTGTCGGAATAGATCCGCAAATGCTTTATGCCGCGGTTGACCCAGAAACGCCGCAGCAAAGGCAGCGGTTCGACGTCCGACGACAGCGCGACGACCTGAAACTTCACGCCGCCCATGTCGCCTTCCAGCCTGTCCAGCATCGGCAGTTCGATCACGCACTGGGCGCACGACGTCGACCAGATGTTGACCAGCAGGATTTTGCCGCGAAACCGCGCCAGCGAGATCATCTTGCCGTTTTCGTTCATAAACCGCGTCGACGGCGCGGGAAACGGCGTCGGAGAGATGTCGAACGTCTGCGGCAAAACCTGTTTTCGCGCCGTTCGGGCGAACCCCGCCGGCGACCACAGAACCAAAAACAGCAGAAAAACGGCGGAAAGCTTCATGTCGACCCCGAAAAAATCCCGCGCACAGCATAAAAAAAAAGAGTGAATAAGTTTTTAACAGTTGTTATCTTTGCAAAAACGAACAACCGAAGGGGGCTTTGATGAAAAAAATCCTTGCCGTTTTCTTTTGCGCGCTGTGTCTGACGGGGTGCGGCAAACGCGGAAAGCTGGATTTTCCGCCGGAAACGACTTATCCGCGCCAATATCCCGCGCGCCGCGAACCGACCGTCGCGCCGAAACCCGCGCCGACCGCGCCGGCGGCGGAAACGGACGCGCCCGAAAGCCTTGAAGACCTGAACCGCATGATGGAATCGGAAAAATGAATCATTTTCACTATCGCGACGGAAAACTGCACATTGACGAAACGGCGGTCGAAACCGTCGCGCGCGCCGTGCCCACCCCCTTTTACCTGTATTCGCAGGGCGAAATCGTCGACCGTTTCTGCGTGTTCGACGGCGCGGCGAAAAGGCGTCTGAAATCGCACCTGACCTGTTTCGCGGTCAAAAGCAACTTCAATCCCGCGATTGTCGGTCTGCTGGCGAAACAGGGCGCGGGCGCGGACATTGTTTCGGGCGGCGAGCTGCTGCTGGCGCTGAAATCGGGTGTCCCCGCGGATAAAATCGTTTATTCGGGCGTCGGCAAAACGGCGGAGGAGTTGAAACTCGCCGTTGAAGCGGGAATTAAGCGAATCAACGTCGAATCGGCGGAGGAAGCCGTCCTGCTGAACGAAATCGCCGTTTCGTCGGGAAAAAAGGCTGACATCGCCCTGCGCGTCAATCCCGACGTCGACGCGCGCACGCACGACAAAATCGCGACGGGCAGAGCCGAAAACAAATTCGGCGTCGACTGGACGCGCGCGCGCGAACTTTACCGCGATTTTTCCGCCGCGGCGGGGCTGAACCCCGTCGGCATTGACGTCCATGTCGGATCCCAGCTGCTGGAAATCGAACCGTTCGCGGAAACGTTCGAACGCGCGGCACAAATCGCGCGGCTGTTGCGCGCGGACGGCGTCGCGATTTCGTCGATCGACGTCGGCGGCGGTCTGGGCGTCGCGTACAAACCGGCGGACGCGGCTTTGTCCCCCGACGCCTATATGGAAACGGCGGCGCGGATTTTGGGCGGCGAAGACTGCGAAATTATTTTCGAACCGGGGCGTTTTCTGGTCGCGGACGCGGGCGTTTTGATTTCGCGCGTCGTTCGCGTCAAACAGGCGCGCGACAGGCGTTTTCTGGTGCTGGACGCGGGCATGAACGATTTGGTGCGCCCCGCGATGTACGACGCCTGGCACAACGTGCGTCCCGTCAGACAGGGGGGCGAAGATCGAATTTACGATGTCGTCGGTCCCGTGTGCGAAAGCGGCGACGTGTTCGGCAAGGCGCGCGTCCTGCCGGAAATGAAGGCGGGCGATTTGGTCGCGATCGAAACGGCGGGGGCTTACGGCGCGGCGATGGCGTCGAATTACAACTTCCGCCCCCTGTGCGCCGAGGTCTTGGCGAACGGCGGCGATTACGCCGTTATCCGCGAACGCCAGAGCATGGACGACATGCTGAAAAACACGCGTCCCGCGCCGTGGCTGTGACGGTTATTTAAAGTCGTATTTTTCCAGTGTTACGACCGCTTTCGCCGTTTTGGCGGGCGGTCGTTCGATTTTGATTTCGACCTTTTCCATACCGTGCGGCGGCAGGACGGCGACGGGGGAATCGACGGTCGCCGTCGTCAGCGGGCGGTCGTTTTCGTCGGAAAAGCGCACGGAAAAGGTTTTGGGAAAAATTTCCCTGTCCGTATTGTTGAACGCGGCGGAACGCAGCAGCAGATAGGTTTTGTATTCCTCTTGCGTCGTTTCATAGGCGACCGACCGCATCGTAACGGGCGGACGCTGCGGCGCGCGGAAGAAAAACAGGTACACCCCCGCCGCGACGGCGGTCAGACCGACAAAGTACAGCGGCAGAATCCATTTCAGAAAAGCGGGCGGTTTGACGGCTTTTTTCGCGGGTCGGAAAAAATCGTCGCTGAAAACGGGAATGTCCGCCGTTTTGATTTCGTCCGCCCCCGTTTCGTTTTCCCCGACGTTAAGAAACGGGTCGGGAATGTCCCGAACGCCTTTGCCCGCGTTTTCGAAATCGAACTCTTCGCGGTTTTCGATTTTTTCCAAATCGATGCCGTTTTTCAGATCGTTTTCCGTTTCAAGCCGTTCTTCGGCGGCGGCGACGGGGTCGGTCGCGCCGGTTTCGGGCGAGTCTTCGGGATCGGGCGCGTCGTCGTCGCCGTCGATTCCCCAAACGCAGCCGCATTTCATGCAACGGAACTGCGCGCCTTCCTCCCGCGCGGCGTCGGGTATGTCATAAGTCGTCAAACATTGCGGGCAAGTGATCAGCATTTTCGTTTCCTGTGATTTTTGATATGGTATTATGCAGATTTGCGTATAAAATGTTAAATCATTTTTTCAACAACGGGGGCGAACGGTGCCTGAAACCAATGTCATGGAATTTGATGCCGTCGGTCTGCGCTACGGTCAGGGTGCGGAGGTTTTGCGCGACGTGTCGTTCGCTCTGCCGGCGGGGTCGTTCCATTTTTTGACGGGGGAAAGCGGCGCGGGGAAAACGTCTTTGCTCAGCCTGCTGTATCTGACGCGCGCGCCAACGCGCGGCACCGTCCGCCTGTTCGGCAGGGACGTCCGGAGCATTCCCCGCGGCGAACTGCCCGAACTGCGCCGTCAAATCAGTTTCGTTTTTCAGGATTTCCGTCTGCTGGATCACTTGTCGGCGGTGGACAACGTGGCTTTGCCTCTGCGCGTGGCGGGCTATGACGAATCGGACGTCCGCAAGCGCGTTTCCGAACTGCTGATCTGGGTCGGACTGGGGGCGCATCTGAACGCCAAGCCGCCGACGCTGTCCGGCGGTCAAAAGCAAAGCGTCGCCATCGCCCGCGCGATCGTCACGCGTCCGCGGATTTTGCTGGCGGACGAACCGACGGGCAACCTCGACGACCGTTCCGCCGCGCGCCTGATGCGCCTGTTCGTCAAATTGAACCGCCACGGGACGACGGTCGTCATCGCGACCCACAACGAAGGGCTGATCAAATCGTTCGCCTATCCGCGCATGCATTTGTCGAACGGGCGGCTGGCGATTTACCCCGTCGGCTACACCCCCGATTTTTCCAAGGAGTCGAACCGTGTTCAGGCGTAGCAGCGATTTGCCGTTTTCAGGGGACACTTCCGCGTGGTTTCTGCCGTGGATGGTGATGCTGATGGTGTTTTTCGCGGGACTGACGATGGCGGGAACGCTGTCTTTAAATTCGATGCTGACGCGGTGGAACCGCTCGATTTCGGGATCTTTGACCGTCCAGATCCTGCCGACCGAGGAAAACGGACGCGTGAACAAGAAAAAAACGCAGCGGGAAACGCAGGACGCTTTGGACATTCTGCGCAAAACGGTGGGGGTCGCTTCGGCGAACCTGCTGACGGACAGCCAGATGAAGAGCCTGCTGAAACCGTGGCTGGGCGACACCGTTTTGCTGGACGACCTGCCGATGCCCGATCTGATCGACGTGCAACTGGTGCCGGGGGCGGAGGTCGATTTGGAAATGCTGCGCGTCCTTTTGGCGAAAAACACGCCGAACGCGACGCTGGACGTGCACAAGCTGTGGCTGGGAAAACTGGTCGGGCTGGTCAGGACGCTGGATCTGCTGGCGTCCGCGTTGCTCAGTCTGGTGATCGCGACGACGTCGGTCATCGTGATTTACGTGACGTGCTCGTCTTTGGCGGTGCACAAGCCCGTCATCGAACTGCTGCACCAGATCGGGGCGCACGATTCCTATATTTCGGGGCAGTACGCCAAACGGACGGCTTTGCTGGCGTCGGCGGGCGCGGTGACGGGATTTTCATGCGTTCTGCCGATTCTGTACCTGCTGTCGTCCAAAGCGGGCGAAATCAAGGGCGGGCTTTTGTCCGAAGCGCGCTTCGACGCCGCGTCGTGGACTTTGCTGGCTCTGGTTCCCGTTCTGGCGATCGCCCTGTCGACCCTGACGGCGTACTGGACGGTTCAAAGAACTTTGAGGCGAATGCTGTGACCGCGATGAAAAAAACAGTCCGAATCGTTTTGCCCGTTCTGGGCGTTTTGTTCGCCCTGTGGTTGTGCGGGCTGTTCTGGTTCGCGGCGCAGGTCAGCCGCGTTCCGCAAAATTCCGACGTGAAAACGGACGCGATCGTCGCGCTGACGGGCGGATCGCTGCGCGTGGCGGCGGCGGTCGATCTGCTGAAGCGGAACAAGGCGGAAAAGCTGTTCATTTCCGGCGTGAACGAAAAAGTCGACTGGATCGCGCTGGCGGAAACGATCAACGAACTGCCTGACGAACTGGGCGACCGGATCACGCTGGGGCACGTCGCGTGCAACACCCGCGAAAACGCGCTGGAAACAAAGGAATGGATCGACCGGAACGGCTTTAAATCCGTGCGTCTGGTGACGGCGTCCTATCACATGCCGCGCAGTATGGCGGAATTTCGCGGCGCGCTGGACGGCGTCGAAATCGTCCCGAATCCCGTTTTCCCGCAAACGGTCAAACACGAAGAATGGTGGAAGTGGCGCGGGACGTTTGTTTTAATCTCTTCCGAATACATGAAATTTCTGGTCGCCGCGATTCGGCGCGTTTTGCCGTTCGTCCGACCTGTCCTTAACAATACGGTGTGTCCATGAAATTTGTTCGTTCCCTGCTGTTTAACGTGTATTTTTTCGTTACGACGCTGTTTTTCTGCACGACGGGCGCGGTCGCCGGCGTGTTTTCCATGCGCCTGTGCAGTCTGAACGCCCGCGGGTGGGGCGTTGCGCTGCTGTTCGGCATGCGCTGGCTCGCCGGCATTAAATGCGAAGTCCGCGGACGGGAAAACCTGCCGAAAGACACCAACGCCTTCATCGTCGCGTCGAAGCACCAGTCGACGCTGGAAACGGTGGCTTTTCACGCGATTTTGAAATCCCCCGCCTATATTTTGAAAAAGGAACTGCTGTACATTCCCCTGTTCGGGTGGAATCTGTCGCTGTCGGGGTGCGTGCCGATCGACCGTTCTTCGGGCGCGAAAGCCATGCGTTCCATTTTGAACGGGTCGATCAAGCGGCTGGCGGAAAACCGTCCCGTCGTCATCTTTCCCGAAGGGACGCGCACAGCCCCGGGCGCGACGGCGAAATACAATCCGGGGGTAGGGCTTTTGTATGAAAAATGCGGCGTTCCCGTCATACCCGCCGCTTTAAACTCCGGCTGTTTCTGGCGCAAGCGCTCGTTTATGAAAAATTCCGGAACGATCGTCATTGAATTTCTGCCCGCCATGCCGGAAAACATGCCGCCGCGCGAATTTGTCGCGGAACTGCAAAACAGGATCGAATCCGAATGCGCCAAGTTGATCGCGAAATGAAGCCGTGAAAACGAAAAAGCCCCGAATTTGTTTTTCGAGGCTTTTTTTGTGCTTGTCCTTGCGGGAATAAAACTTTTTGTTTTTGACGACGCGCGGTTTGTATTTTCCCGAACACAGCAGTTCGAACGCGACGGGGTTTCGTTTTTTTCGTTGTTTCATGTCAACCTCCCGATAAAATGACGGTTCAAGGGTATAACATTCGTTCGAAAAATCAAATCTTTTCGATTCTCAGTCGTCGTAGGCGCCGCAACGCCCGATCTGGACGTCGCGGTTGACGTTGACGCATTCGACCAGTCCGAACGAAAACATCAGCGTCAGCATCACGGTGCCGCCGTAGGAAATCATCGGCAGCGGCACGCCGACGACGGGCAGCAACCCCATCACCATCGCGATGTTGATAAAGACGTACAGAAACAGGTTCGTCGTCAGCCCCAGCGCCAGCAGCCGCCCGAAAAAGCTGGTGGACCTGAACGCGATGACGTATCCGTAAAAGATCAGCGCCAGATACAGCGCCAGCAGCGACACCGATCCGATCAGTCCGAATTCTTCGGCGAAAACGGTGAAAATAAAGTCCGTTTGTTTTTCGGGCAGAAAGTTCAGGCGGCTTTGCGTTCCCTGCAAAAATCCCTTGCCGAAAACGCCGCCCGATCCCAGCGTGATTTTGGATTGCAGAATGTGGTATCCCTTGCCCAGCGGGTCGCGTTCCGGATCCAGAAAAGTGAAGACGCGCTCTTTTTGATAATCGTGCAGGAAACGCCACCCGATCGGAATCGAAACCAGCCCCGCGACGCCCAGCGCGACGAACTTCCACATCTGGACGCCGACCAGAAAAAACAGCGACAGCGACCCCGCCGCCATTAAAACCGCCGTCCCCAGGTCGGGTTGCTTCAACACCAGGGCGACGGGCAAAGCCACCATCAGCGACGGAACGGCGACGGACGAAAGGGTTTGAACCTCTTGCAGCGACGTCGCGTGGAAATAGCGCGCCAGCGCCAGAATCAGCGCGATTTTCATCAGTTCGGACGGCTGTACTTTGATAAAGCCCAGATTCAGCCAGCGTTGCGCCCCCATGGCGTCGTGACCGAAAAATTCGACGATGAACAGCAAAACGACCGCGCCGGCGTAAAACACGTACGCGTAGCGCAACCAGACGCGCAAATCGACCATCGCGACGACCAGCATCAGCGCGAATCCCAGACAAAATCGGGAAAACTGGCGGCTCGCCCACGGATCCCAGCCGCCGTTCGCCGCGGCGTACAAAACGACGAATCCCGTCATCGCTACCAGACAGATCAGAAAAACGTAACACCAGCTGAGCCGCATGAACCGGTCTTTGATCGTCATATGCGCGTTGCGGAAACCGAACGAAGCGAAGCCTGTCATCACAAATGCCCTCCCGTCAAAGCGTTTTTGGGGTTCACGGGTCTTTGCGCCGCGGGGTCCAGACGCAGCGCCGCGTCCATGATCGCCCGCGCGATCGGCGCCGCCGACGTCGATCCGCCGCCGCCGTGTTCGACGACGACCGCCAGCGCGTATCGGGGTTTGTCCGTCGGACCGAAAGAAACAAACAAAGCGTGGTTTCTTTCCGCCCACGGGATTTCGTCCTGACGGCGCAATCCCTGTTCGCGTTCTTTCATGGAAATGCGTTTGACTTGCGTCGTTCCGGTTTTGCCGGCGATCGTCTTGCCGTCGATGTTCAGCCGCGCGGTTTTCGCCGTTCCTTTGGGGTTGTTGACGGCTTCGAACATGCCGTCGCGCATCATCTGCAAATGGTTTTTCGGAATGTTCAGGTATTCGCCATGACATTCGGACGGGTTTCTGTTTTCGGGAACGATCAGCGTCGGTTTGATTTTATAGCCGTCGTTCGCCAGAATCGCCGTCATGACCGCCAGCTGCATCGGCGTCGCCAGCACGTAGCCCTGTCCGATGCCCGTGTTATAGGTGTCGCCCTGCAGCCATTGTTCGCCCAAAATCGTTTCTTTCCAGCGTCGGGTCGGCATCAGCCCCGATTTTTCCCCCGGCAGGTCGATTCCCGTCGGCGCGCCGAATCCGAACCGCCGCGCCATCGCCGATATTTTGTCGATGCCCGTGCGGCGCGCGACCTCGTAAAAATAAATGTCGCAGGAATGCATCAGTGCCTCTTTCAAATCGACGTTGCCGTGTCCCGTGGGTTTCCAGCAATGAAACCGGTGCGCCCCCATCATGATGTACCCGCCGCAAAAGATTTTCGTGTCGGGGCGGATCACGTCGGCTTCCAGCGCCGCCAGAGCGACGACCATTTTAAACGTCGAACCGGGGGAATACAGTCCGCCCAGCGCTTTGTTCAACAACGGGTTGCGTTCGCTGGTCGACAGATCCCGCCATTCTTCGGGGGTCAGTCCGCGGTTGAATTTGTTGGGGTCGAAACTGGGCGTCGACACCAAAGCCAGCACTTCGCCCGTGTAAATGTCCAGCAGAACCGCCGCGCCGCTTTCGTTTTTCATTTTGTTGTAGGCGATTTCCTGAATCCGCGTGTCGATGGTCAGCGGCAAAGCTCTGCCCGCCACGCCTTCGTCGCGTTCGATTTCGCGAATGACGCGTCCGACGGCGTTGACTTCGACGCGTTGCGCGCCCTCTTTTCCGCACAATTCGGCGTTGTATTGCAACTCGATTCCCGATTTGCCGACGCGGAACCCAGGCAGACGCAGCAGCGGGTTTTCCGCCAGAGCCTCTTCGTCCGTCACGGCGCCGACGTAACCGACGGTGTGCGCGGCGGATTCCTTGAACGGATAATAACGGCTGAGTCCCTCGTCGATGATGATCCCCGGCAGATCGGGCGCGTTCAGCTGGATCGCCGCCATTTGCTCCCACGTCAAGTTTTCGCGGATCGTCACGGGGGTGAAGTTGCGGGAACGGCGCACGTCCTTGCGGATACGCTGGATTTCCCCGTCCGTCAGGGGCAGGACTTTGTTCAGCGATTCCAGCGTCGCGTTCAGGTTGCCTTCGGTTTGTTCGGAAATCACCAGCACGCGGAAGTTCTGGTTGTTCTGCGCCATCGGTTTGCCGAACCGGTCGAAAATCACGCCGCGCGGCGGCGCCAGCAGACGCGTCGAAATGCGGTTTTCCTCCGCCAGCGTTTTGTAGCGGTCGGATTCCAGCACTTGCAGCCAGTACATGCGTCCCAGCAAAATCGACGACAGGAACAGCTCGCCGCCGCCCAGCATCGCCGCGCGGCGCGTCAGCATTTTTCCCTTGTCGCCGTCGCGTGTGATCATTTTTCCCTATCCAGCAGATACAAATGCAGTTTCGCGCAAAACCACGCCACGAAAGGATAGCACAGCTGCAACAGCACATAGCTGACGAATGCGGTCGACACGGGGGTGAACACGGCGTAGTTGACCGACACGACCAGCCATTTCAAAAAATACGCCCCGAAGGAAAACAGCGCGAATCCGAACCAAACGAAGTAATACGCCCTGCCGACGACATAGCGGCTTTGCGCGCGCGCCAGCAGATAAAACAGCGTGAAGACCAGCGTGTTCACCCCCAGCGGCGTTCCGTCCATCAAATCCAGAAACAGCCCCGTGAAAAACGCGCTGAGCACCGAAAAGTCGGACGGACGGTACACCGCCCAGTAAAAAACGGGGATCAGCGTGAAGTACGGGCGCACGGACGAATACCCCGGCAGATAGGTCGGCGCGATCGAACACAGCAGAATCAGCGCGGTCAGCAGCTTCGGCGAACACTGCCGCAATCTGGCGGGGATTTTTTCGGCGAAAGTCTGATTTACGGCGAAGTCGGGCATATCGGATCCGGTAGCAATCCCGACAGTCCGTAATCGACGATGCGGACCATTTCCAGTCGGCTGCGGTTGAAAAAGGGGCGGACTTTGATCACGCCGTCGTTGACGGAAACGATCGTGCCGACGGGCAGTCCGGCGGGATACACCCCCGCCATGCCCGACGTGACGACGCGGTCGCCGACGGACACTTTGGCATAGTTCGGCAAAGACGTCAGCTGCGGGTGTTCGGTGTTGTCGCCCGTTAAAATCGCGGGCGTGTCCAGCGGTTCGATTTTCACCGGCACGCGCGAATTGATGTCCGTGATCAGCAGAATGCGCGCGGCGTTGATGCCGACGGACGCGATGCGCCCGACCAGCCCGTCGCCCGTCAGAACGACGTTGCCCTTTTCGATGTCGTGCTTCAACCCGACGAAAGCGATCAGGGACTGCGCGAACGAATTGCCCGTGTCCGCGATGACGCGCGACGTGATGGACACGGCGGGGGGCGGCGGGACATAGCGCAGCAGGTCGGTCAGATAGGCGTTTTCCTTGCGCAGCTGTTCGGTGTCCAGCCTGATCAGGGTCAGTTCTTTGTTTTCGGCGCGCAAACGTTCGTTTTCGCGGCGGATCGACGCCAGTTCGCGCAGGTTTTGAAAAAAACGCGACGCCAGTTCCGCGGGCTTTGACAGCAGGGACAGAACGGGCGTCGCGATGTCGTTGAACAGAATTTGCGCCTTTTCGACCAGAATCGTGTCGGCTTTTCCCAACAGCATCAACCCGAAGGCGGACATGACCAACGCCACGACGGCGAACCGGCGCAGCTTTGATTTAATCCGGTAAAGGTAAAAGGACTCCGCGCTGCCGGAATGCTGTTTTCCCATATTGTTTTACCTTTGTCGGCGAAGAATCAGTACATCGTCGACAGAATGTTGCGCAGTTTTTTGATTTCTTCCAAAGCGCGACCCGTGCCCATGGCGACGCAGGTCAGGGGGTCTTCGGCGATGGAAACGGGCAATCCCGTCGATTTGCGCAAAACGCGGTCCAGATTCGTCAGCAGCGCGCCGCCGCCCGTCAGGACGATGCCCTTGTCGACGATATCCGCCGCCAGTTCGGGCGCGGTGTGTTCCAAAGCGACCTTCACCGCGTCGACGATCTGCGTCACGGGTTCGGCGAGGCTTTCGGCGATCTGGCGTTCGGAAATGGTCAGTTCTTTCGGCACACCGTTCATCAGGTCGCGCCCTTTGATTTCCATGGTGCGCCCTTCGCCCTGTTCCGGCGGGCAGGCGGATCCGATCGCCTTTTTGATGCGTTCGGCGGAACCTTCGCCGACCAGCAGGTTGTGGTTGCGGCGAATGTAGGAAATGATGGCTTCGTCCATTTTGTCGCCGCCGACGCGGACGGAACGCGCGAACACGATGTCGCCCAAAGCCAGCACGGCGACTTCGGTCGTGCCGCCGCCGATGTCGACGACCATCGACCCCGTCGGTTCGGTCACGGGCAGACCCGCGCCGATCGCCGCCGCCATCGGTTCCTGAATCAGGTAGACCTTGCGCGCGCCGGCGGCTTCGGCGGATTCCTGAATGGCGCGCTGTTCGACCGCGGTCGATCCCGACGGAACGCAGATGATGATCATCGGGGAAACGAAATTGCGGCGGTTGTGCGCTTTGTAAATGAAATGCTTGATCATTTCCTCGGCGACTTCGAAATCGGCAATGACGCCGTCGCGCAGGGGGCGCACGGCGCGAATGGATCCGGGGGTGCGTCCCAGCATTTGTTTCGCTTCGTCGCCGACCGCCAGAACGTGCTTTTTGCCCTTTGATTCGGCAATCGCCACGACGGAAGGTTCGTTTAAAACAATCCCGCGCCCTTTGACGTACACCAAAGTGTTCGCGGTTCCAAGGTCAATGGCCATATCTGCGGACAGCCAGCCGGTCAGCTTTGAAAGCATTGCGCCCCCTATAAAAACAAAAGAACTGTTCAATGTATATACCCCGCCCGTTTCGCAAACAAGCGGAGATATGATAAATTTCAGCTTACTTTACGATAAAAAGTGTAAAGCGTCGGTTAATACGGCGTCCGATTTCGCGTCCGCGGCGACGGCGTCGGCGCGGAAACGGTGCCTGAACCACGTGATTTGACGCTTGGCGTAGTTGCGGGTCATCTGGCGGGCATGAGCGGCGGCTTGTTCCATGGTCGCTTCGCCGTTTAAAACCGCCGCGATTTCCGCGACGCCGACGGCTTTCATGATCAGGCTGTCCGCGGACGGATTTTTCGCCAGCAGGGCGCGCACCTCGTTTTCCGCCCCGTTCCGCGTCATCAGGTCGAACCGTTCGTCGCAGCGCGCGTACAGTTCCGCGCGGTCGGGATCGATCAAAACGCCGTAAAAATCGGCGTCGACGGCTTTTTCAAACGGCAGGCTTTGCCAGTATGTCACGGATTTTCCCGTTTGCGCCAGCACTTCGGCGGCGCGCAGGACGCGCTGCGGGTCCGCGAAGGGAAAGGAGGGATCCTTTCGCCTGAATTCCGCCAGAAAAGCGGCGAATCCCAGCCGTTCGCATTCGTCGCGCACGCTTTGGCGCACGGCGGCGTCCGCCTGCGGAACGGGGGACATGCCGTTCGTCAGCGTTTGCAGATAAAGCCCCGTCCCCCCGACGACGACGGGAATTTTCCCCGCCGCCCAAGCCGCCCGCATTTCCGCGGCGGCGGCGCGGACCCATTTGAAAACGGAAAAGCTTTCGTCCGGTTCCAGAAAACCGTAAAGCCTGTGGGGGACTTCGCTTTCGTCCGCGGCGGTCGGTCGCGCGGTCAGCGTCGGCACGTCGCGGTAGACCTGCATGCTGTCCGCGTTGACGACGACGCCGTTCGCGGCTTTCGCCAGACGGATCGCCAGCGCCGATTTGCCGGACGCGGTCGGACCGGCGACAACTATCGCTTTGTTTTTTTCGCGATTTGGAGTAAAAGATTCCATCTGTTTTCTTTTTTTCAGGAGCCTGCCGTGACAGTCATTCCCTTGTTCCGTCCCTTTAAAGCCGTCCGTCCCCTGCCGCAATTCGCCGCCGAGGTCGCCGCGCCGCCCTACGACGTCCTTGATACAAAAGAAGCGCGTGAAAAAGCAAGCGGAAAACCCTTTTCGTTCCTGCACATTTCCAAAGCCGAAATCGACCTGCCCGAGGACACTAACCCCTACGATCCCGCCGTGTACGAAAAATCGGCGGAAAACTATCGCGCTTTGCTGGAAAAGGGCGTTTTGAAACAGGACGAAAAGGCGTGCTATTACGTCTACCGCGCGGTGATGGGCGACCACGCGCAAACGGGGCTGGCGGTCGCCGCCAGCGTCGCCGAATACGACAAAAACAGAATCCGCCGCCACGAATTCACCCGCGTCGACAAGGAAGACGACCGCGTGCGCCAGATCGACGCGCTGAACGCGCAGACGGGACCGGCTTTGCTGGCGTACCGCCAAATTCCCGAAGTCGACGCGATCATCAAAAAGACCGTCGAAAATCCCCCCGCTTACGAAGTCGAGGGCGACAACGGCGTCCGGCACGCCGTCTGGGCGGTCCGCGACGACGCGGACATCGCCGCCGTCACGCGCGCTTTCGACAAACAAGACGTCGTCTATATCGCCGACGGGCATCACCGTTCCGCCGCCGCGTCCCGCGTCGCCAAAAAACGCGCGGAGCAAAATCCCGCCCACACGGGCGCGGAGCCTTACAATTCGTTTTTGGCGGTCGCTTTTCCGATGAACGAAATGATGATTCTGGATTACAACCGCGTCGTCAGGGATCTGAACGGCTTGACGCCCGACGCGTTTTTGCGCGCGCTGGAACGGGATTTTTCCGTCGTTCCCGCTGACGCGTCCGTCCGTCCGTCGAAAAAGGGCGAATTCGGCATGTATCTGGGCGGCAGATGGTATTTGCTGACGCTGAAAACGCCGCGTCCCGCCGATCCGGTGAAATCGCTGGACGTCAGCGTCCTGTCGGATCTGGTGATCGGTCCCGTTTTGGGCGTCGGCGATTTGCGCAAAGACAAACGCATCGACTTCGTCGGCGGCATGCGCGGGTTGGGCGAGCTGGAAAGACGCGTCGACAGCGGCGAGATGGCGGTAGCTTTTTCGCTGTATCCGACGCAGATGGACGAATTGACCGCTGTCGCGGATTCGGGGCGGGTCATGCCGCCGAAATCGACGTGGTTCGAACCGAAGCTGGCGGACGGGCTGATTTCCAATCCGATCTGATTTCAGGGGGAGGGGGACGCGTCCGGCGAACAAACCAGCCGGTATCCGTCCCCGTTGCCCGCGAAAAAGGCGATGCCCGTTTTTTCCAGCTTTTGCCTCAGCCGGTAAATGTGCGTTTCCAGCGTGTGCGTCGACACGCCCGCGCCGTATCCCCAAATGTCGCGCAACAGCGTTTCCCGATCGACGGGGGCGTCGCGGCGGCGCAGATAGTTCAGCAGGTCGGTTTCCTTTTCCGTCAGTTTGATTTCGGCGTCCTTGAACGTCAGCGTTTTGGCGGCGGGACTGAACTTCCATTTCCCCAGATAAAACGCCGCGCCGTCGCTTTGTTCGAATTGGGCGGCGGCGGCGATCAAAGCCGTCAGAAACACGGGCAGGCGAAAAGGCTTTTGAAACACCTGCGCGCCGTCGCCGGCGAACGGTTCGCGCGTCAGATAAAACAAAGGCGTTTCCCCGCCGATTCCCGACAGCAGCGCCCTTTGTTCCGCCGTCGGTTCGTCGACGACGACCGCCGAAAACCGTTCGGCGTTCAGATGTTCCGAAATATCCGCGAAATCGCCCGTTTCGACGACCTCGCTCGCGATATTCAAAACGCGGATTTCCCCCGCTAAAGCCTGCCGCGGTTTTTCCGCCGGCGAACAAATCAAAATCTGCCGCATCGCAACCTCCGCCCTTTATCATAAAGGGCGATTTCCGTTTTTCAAATAAAATTCTTGGCATAAATTTTGCATAAAATATGTCGGATAAAATACGGAGGCGAGCCATGTATTCAACGGAATTTACGGTCGATATGTCGGTCTGGCGCGACGGCGTGACGTTTCAAACGGAACTGGCGTCCATGCCCGCGCGGGAATTTGATTCGCCCGAAACGCAAACCGCTTTCGCGCGGCTGGTGGCGGACGAACAGCCGCGACCGTCCGTCGTCGAACGGGAAAAAACGGAAATTGAAAAGCCCGCCGCCCCCGTCGCGCTGATCAACCGGACGCTTTCCCCCGAAACGGCGGTAAATGTTGCCGCGGCGGAAAAAACAGCCGGCGGCGGCATGGTCGACATCACGGCTTTGGTCGTCGGGGCGGATTCGAAACCCGGCGCGCGGCTGAACGATCAAATCGCGCGCACCGAATTTACAAAAAGCAAAAAAACGCTGATCGACGGATCGCCGTACAACATGTCCGAAAGCAAAGCCGAAAAACGCGAACGGGCGCGTTCTCCGCGCCCGTTGCGGGGCGTCGGCGACGCCAAGGTTTTCCCGATGAACACGGCGGCGCGGTTTCACGACGCGCAGACGAAATACGGCATAAATCAGCCGCAGACCGCCGCCGACGCGACAAAGCGGCTGAAAATGCAGGAAATGCGGCAACAGGCGAAAGCCGCGCGGGAAAAACAGGCGGATTTTTCCCCCGTCGACGTGAACGCGGTTAAAACGCAGGTTTCGGACGGCGGGTTCGGATACCGCCGCGACGCGCTGCCGACGGGATCGAATGAAAAAACGACGCCCGCCGCCGCTTGGTTTCCCGAAGCGATGACGCGCCAGCTGGACGCTTACGAAGCCGCGCGCAAAGTCGCAGCCGCCAAACAAAACAAAATGAACGTCGCGCTGTAAAAAGCCGCCGCGTTTCGAACCGCCGCGGCAAGATTCGCCGCGCCTGCGGATAAAAAAGTTTCAATTCGGCGCGTTTTTTTCCGTTTTCGCCGTTCAATAAAAAAGACCGCGCGAAGCGGTCTTTTTTATTGGAGCGGGTGAAGGGAATCGAACCCTCGTATTCAGCTTGGGAAGCTGCTGCTCTGCCATTGAGCTACACCCGCGCGGGTTTTTATCTTTCGACGAACTCGTTAAAGCTCGGCATGGAAAGTTCCTCTTCCAGCTGGTAGGACAAGCGTTTCAGCAAATCGTACGTCATGCCCAGCCACAGCTTTTCGCGCGTTTCCAGCGAAGCGTCCTGTTCGACGACTGTTAATGTATTCGGAAAATCGCGCGTGTCAACCCTTTTTGTCGTTTCGAACAAAACGCGCCCTTCGCTGTCCGTCACCTGCAGCATGACGGCGAAACTGCCGTAGTATCTGTGTTTCGCCGATTTGTCCAAAGAACCGCCCGTGTAAATGCGTTCTTCGATAATGCTGGCGTCCGTGATCATGAAACGGACGTGGCGGTCGGGCGTTTTATCGACGGAAAAGCGGTTCGTCGCCCATTTGTGAATGATCTGTTCGGGATAAACCAGCATCAGCTGATCGACGTTCGGCGCGCGGGTCGGCAGGTTGTAGCTGGAAATGAATCTGATGTCTTCGGCTTTCAGTTTGATTTTTTTGCCCATCGGAACCAGCGGGTGGGAATCGCCCGTCGCGCGCGGTTCGTAAGGCGTTTCGGCGTATGCCTGCGGCTGGCTGGCGACCGACTGCTGCGCGGGGACGTAGTTCTGCGTTTGCGGATCGTACTGATAGGTCGCGGTCGAACCGCAGGCCTGCAAACCCAGAACGCAGGCGGTCAAAGCTGTCAAACGTGAAATTTTCAAAGACATCGTGTTTATTTCTCCGATTCCAAATCTTTTAACGTCAAAGAATAGCTTTTTCCGCAGAACTGGCAGTCCACCTTGATTTTTCCGTCGACCGCCATTTCTTTTCTGTCCTGTTCCGGAAACTTCCTCAACATTTCTATTACCTTTTCTTGCGAACAACGGCAAGCGAATTTTACCGTTTTGGGCATAAAAAAGTGCAAATCGTTCAAATGATACAGACGGTACAGCAGTTTTTCCGGCGAAAGAGACTCGTCCAGCAGTTCGGCGTCGGTCGTCGAATGCAGTAAAACGACGGAAGTGTTCCACAAATCGTCGATTTCCTTGTCGCTTAATTCGCGCGCCAGTTGCCGGTCCATCGGCATGCGCTGCAGCATGACCGCGCCGCCGGTCCAGCCTTTGCCCGTTTCGGCGGGCGAGGCGACGGCGGTTTTCAATTCCGTCGGGATTTGTTCGGACTGTTTGAAATATTCGGAAACGCATTCCGCCAGCGTCGGTTTGTCCAGCGCGACCACGCCCTGATAGCTTTGATCCTTGTTTTCGACGTTGAACGACAGGGTGCCGCCGCCGAAATACGCGGCGGTTTCGGGGACGCCGTCCTTTTCGACGGACGCCCGCGCCGCTTCGACCTTTTCGCCGTCGAAACGGGCGTAGCCGCGGATCGTTCCCGCCGTCGTCATGTCGACCGCCAGCAGGGACACCGCGCCGTCGCCCTGAACCTGCAAAGTGAAAACGCCGTCGTATTTGATCGTCGACGCCAGCAGCGTCGTCAGCACCGCCGCCTGCGCGACCAGTTTGCCGATCGGTTCGGGATAGGCGTGTTGCGAAATGATCGTGTCCAGCGAATCGGTCAGACGCACGGCTTGTCCGCGGGACAATCCGGAGTCGATTAAAAACGGGCAAATTACATCGGTCGTTTTTTCAGTCATGATTACCTCTTTGTCGAATGATGTGACATCTTTCTTTAAAAAACTTTAAGATTCGGCTATAAGCGTCGATACGCGCAACCTTTGAAAGGAACAGATCGTGTCGGAAAATCGATCCGTCAAGCCCGTGACGCAAAAACGGCTGACAAATATCGCTTTGTATTATTTGGGGCGGTACGAAAGTTCCGCCGGAAACCTGCGCCGGGTGCTGCTCCGCCGCGTCGCCAAAGCCGCCGCGGGGGGCGCGGACGTCCCGCCCGAATCGGCGGAATGGGTCGAATCGGTCGTTTCGGAAATGAAGCGGCTGGGATACGTCGACGATTCGCGCTTTGCCGAAACCACCGCGGAAAAATACAGAAAAGCGGGCAAGTCGGAACGCTTTATCCGGCAAAAGCTGTCGCAGGCGGGCGTCGAAACGGATTTGCAGGATTCAGTCCTTTCGACTCGCGACTCGGCGGAAAACGCGGATTCCGATCTCGAAGCGGCAAAGCGGCTGGTCGCCAAACGCAAAATCGGGTCTTTTCGTCCGGAACGGGATCGCGCGGCTTTTCGCAAAAAGGATCTGGCGGTGCTGGCGCGCGCGGGTTTTTCGTTTCAAACGGCGGTCGCGGCGTTGGGAAATTGCGACGGAGGCGAAGATGTCGAATATTGATTTGGTGATTTTTGATTTTGACGGCGTTTTGGTCGACAGCGAAACGATGGGCTGTCAAATTTGGTCGGACGTGTTCGCAAAACACGGCATGAATGTTCCGGCAAAGGACATTTTGGAAAAATACACGGGCAAGACCGGCACGCTGATCTGCCGCCTGATCGAACGGGAATACGGTTACGAAATTCCCGACGGCTTTTTGGACGAAGTCAACGAAACCACCGAGTCGGTCATGGCAAAGGAACTGAAAACGGTGGACGGGGTCGCGGAAACGATGCCGCTGTTTAAAACGCCCGTCTGCATCGCGTCGGGCAGCCGTCCGAAACGGCTGAACATGTGTCTGGACGTGACGGGATTGCGGAAATACTTTCCCGACGAAACGGTGTTCAGTTCGCACTATGTGAAAAACGGCAAACCGGCACCCGATATTTTCCTTTACGCCGCCGATAAAATGCGAGTCGCGCCGCGGAAATGCTTGGTTGTGGAGGACAGCGCGTCGGGCATTGTCGGGGCGAAAGCGGCGGGCATGCGCGCTTTCGGATTCGTCGGCGCGTCGCACTGCACGCCCGCGCGCGGCGTTCAGCTGACGGAAAGCGGCGCCGAACTGCTGTTCGACGATTTCACGAAACTGCCTGAACTGATTGAAAAAGCCTAGCCGTCTTCGCGGTGCAGCAGCATTGAAATGCTGATGCATGAGAAAATCAGGGGCGGACTCCACGTCGCGAACACGATCGGCAGGTTGGCGGCGAATCCCATCGCGTAGGTGATTCGCGTCATGAAATACAGCAGAAATCCGCAGACGATCGCCGCCGAAATCTTCAACGCTCCGCCGCCCGCGCGCTGATTCGGATCGACCGAAAACACGGCGGCGATCAAAATCATCGTCATCAGCAAAAACGGCGACACCAGCAGGGATTGCAGGTGCAGACGGTGCGGGTGCGCCGAAAAGCCGGAGTTTTCGAAGAACTTGATGATTTCGGGCAGATCCCAAAACGAAATCGTTTCCGGCGACGCGAAGTTTTCCTGAATCTTGCCCAAAGTCAGCTCCGTTGGGATTTTCAGCGAATCGTGATGAACGATGATTTTTCCGTTTTCATAGATTCGCGCGTCGCTCAGATTGAAAAATCCTTCTTCCAAAACGGCTTGGCGCGCGTCGATTCGCTTGATAAAGGCGTTCGAGTCGGTAAATTCCAGAATGCTGACGTTTTTCAATGTCAGTTCGTATTTTTCCTGCCGGATTCCGCCCGCGTGAACGACGTACATCTTGTCGTCGCGGTGTTCGCGCAGCCACAGTCCCTGCGACGCGGAAATGTGCGGCGTGCCGCGCCGGTCGTCGTCCATGCGCTGAAACTTGCTGTACATCGCCGCCGAAAACGGATTGAAAACGGTTACGGAAAACAACCCTATTATAAAAGAGGTCGCCAGCAGCGGCGTGACGAACTGCCAGACCGATTCGCCCGCGGCGCGGATAATGACCAGCTCGCTGCTTTTGGTCAGCCGCCAAAACACGATGATCGCCGCGATCAGAACGATGAACGGCAGGACGGTCAACAGCATGTTGGGCAGCTTTAGCAGTCCCAAAGCCAGAACGTTGCCGAATCCGAACGATGGAATCGATTCTTTCTTCAAAAGTTCGATGACGTCGAACAGCAAAATGATGCTTCCCAGCGTCAAACCGACGGCGAAAAACGACATAAGGAACTGTCTGATGATATATCTGCTGATGATTTTGGGGGCTGACATAACGAAAAATCCTTAGGAAAATAGCCGATAAACCAAGGAATACCATATTCGGACGAAAAAAAAATGAGAAAAATGAAAAAAGGTATTGACTAGTGAGGAGGAGGGGGTATATAAGCTGATCTTGCCGCTGGTGAGGCGGGTGTTCGAGGGATCGGA
>ERZ808286.258-NODE-258-length-38489-cov-4.452698_pt1 | contig 38489 bp, 21 predicted proteins | sample MGYA00521276_ERZ808286 | MGnify/ENA primary metagenome ERZ808286 (study PRJEB31516, sample SAMN03275607) | gut metagenome | biome: mammalia-associated habitat; material: feces | host: Papio cynocephalus | place: Kenya | collected 2012-08-01 ... | reverse complement strand
GCAGCGGCATCTGCGGACAAGTGAGTTTCTATGACTTCGACGACGGGACTGTTCTTGTCTGCGTTTTGCACAACTTGCCACAGACTGACACAGACATCTTTGGCTTTCATATCCATGAAGAAGGCTCTTGCGAGGGAGATTTCGCTTCGGCAGGACCGCACTATGGCGGAGATGTCCACCCGAAACATAAAGGAGATTTGCCTGTGATTTTTTCTAGCGATGGAGATGTTTTTATGGTTGTCTACACAAATCGTTTCACTGTAAGCGAGGTCATTGGAAGAAGTGTCATTCTTCACTCTCAGCCCGACAACTACACTACTCAGCCTACTGGAAATTCTGGCTCGAGAATTGCGTGCGGGATTATTGAAAAATGTTAGAAAAAACTAAGTCGTCGGACTTAGTTTTTTAATATAAAAACGAGCATATGCCCGCTTTTTACTTAACATCTAATATCTCAAGGACTTCTTTGATTTTTCTTGCTGCCTCGTCAAGTTCTTCCTTTTTGTGTGTTGCAGAATAGCTCGTCCTTATAAGTGCCTTTCCAACAGGCGTTGCAGGAGAAATTACAGGATTGACATAAACCCCTCTTTCCAGTAGTAATTTACATGCTAAGAAAGCTTTCTCGTCTTCATATGTATAAATGGAAATGATCGGAGTCGTGCTTGGGATATATTTAACTCCATATTCATCAAGCTTTGCTCTCATGTAGTTTGCTACTTCGTTTAGCTGCTTCACTCTGCTCGGATTCTTGTCCAAAATTTCAAGTGCTTTGCGTGCACTTTGAACAGATGCAGGTGTTATGCTTGCACTGAAAATGTATGGACGTGAGGTGTGTTTTACATAGTCCACCACTTTTTTAGTTGAAGCCATGTATCCGCCAAGACTTGCAAGAGATTTTGAGAATGTTCCCATGTAGATATCAACTTCGTCCTCGAGTCCGTAGTACTCTGCCGTGCCACGACCGTGTGCGCCCAAAACTCCAAGGCCGTGAGCATCGTCGACCATAATTCTAGCACCATATTTTTTTGCGATTCTAACTATTTCTGGAAGATTACAAATTTCTCCGCTCATACTAAACACACCATCTGTCACAATCAAAATTCCGGCAGACGATGGGATTTCTTTTATTTTTTTCTCAAGATCTTCCATATTATTGTGCTCAAATCTCACCATTTTTCCATATGAAAGTCTACATCCATCATAAATTGATGCATGATTTTCCTTGTCGCAAAGAATATAATCACTTCGGCCAACAATAGCACTTATAATTCCCAAATTCGACTGAAAGCCTGTGCTGAAAGTCATAACCGCTTCCTTGTTTAAAAACTTTGCAAGCTCTTCCTCTAGTTTTTTGTGAATATCAAGCGTTCCATTTAAGAATCTCGATCCTGAGCAGCCTGTCCCATACTTCTTAAGTCCCTCAATGCCTGCTTTTATTACGTCCGGATGTGAAGTGAGTCCCAAATAGTTGTTTGACCCTATCATGATCGTCTTCTTCCCTTCCATTTGAACAATCGTGTCCTGCCCACTTGTCAAGGCATGAAAATATGGATAGAGCCCATTCTCTCTGATTATATCATAATTGTGTTCGCCTTCTGTTTTTGCAAATAGATCCATTTTTTAACTCCTTTCTACGCATACATTTTTCTTAAAATCGCATCCACAAGTCTTGTAGGGAGCAATCTATTTAGAAAAACTAAAAATTTATATGTTCCGCCAACGACATATTTTGTTGGTGGATTTTTCTTTTTCAAAAGCTTAGTTATTGCCTTTGCGACAACCTCTGGGCCCTTTCCCGTCTGCTCATCCCTTTCCATTCTCTTGATAGACTTTGCAACATGCCCTTCATATCCCTCTTCCTCATTGTCTATGAGCCTTGCTGCAGTGAAGCCTGTTTTTAGATCTCCTGGGAGAACAGCCGTCACTCTTATCCCAAATCTTCTGACTTCTCCGTCGAGCGCTCGTGAGTAGTTTAAAACACCTGCCTTTGTCGCCGAGTAACATGACTGAAAAGCGATAGGCATAATTCCAGCTACAGAGCTTATGTTAATTATTCTTCCCTTTGTCTTTCGAAGATATTTAACTGCAAGTGCGGATATCTTCACAACTGCTGTGAGATTCGTCTTAAAGATTGCATCAATCTTATCTTCTGTTGTGTGCTCCATTGCTCCAGCAATTCCAAAGCCCGCATTGTTGATCACAACATCTATTCTTCCCTCAAGTCCTGAGACCTCTTCAAAGATTTCTCTTATCCTTTTTGAATCGTTGACATCGCTTTGATAGCAGCTAAATTCCTCTGTATGAAAATCGTCTCTTGCGATTCCATAAACTTTGTATCCCTTTAAAGTAAGCATCTTTGCAGTGCAAAGTCCTATCCCGCTTGATGCTCCTGTGATTATTACAACTTTTTTCATATTCACCTCAATTTCTCCTGTAGTATAACAGCAAGAAGGAAAATATCCAAACGATTTTATACAATTTTTAAAAAATATATTTTTGACCAAAAAAATCGCTACACGCCTTTATTTTACGTGCATGTAGCGTTTTTCCGTTTTAAAACATTGTTTTTTCCTCTTAAAAATCTAAACCGCTAATCATTCGAAAATTACGGGCGAATAGCGTTTTTGTTCTTATTTTTAAACTTTTTAAAAAAAATATAAAAAATTAGTACAATTATTGCAAGCGCTATGACGGAAACAAGTGCAATAAGATACCACATCCCAGCATTAATGTTTCTCGCCCATATCTTTATTTCCCTGTTTTCTTCCACTTTATTTGGACTTGCGCTCCACGAATGGACGACTCCTTCCGTCGTCCTCTCTATTACATCCGCATTTGATCTTATCCTTTCATAAGGAGTTGTATATCTGTATTCAAAGCAATAGTTAAATTTAACGCAATCCTCTTGTGGAAAATATTTTTTTATTGTTTGATTTACTATATTCCTATAAATTGAGGCGACTGTTTCTCCTGCAGAGTTCGTTTGGGAATATGGGAAATATGAGGTTGTTTCAACTTTCGTTATTAGGTTCATTTTTAAACTTTCTTTTGAATCGCTTTCACTTGTTTCCGGCTCTTCCGTCCTTTCTGTGTTGTAATATCTCCACGCATCCATGCCTTTATAGTTTATGGAAAAAAGAACTCTATTTTCTTCCACGTGCGGCCTTGTGAAACTTATTGTTTCGCTATTCTGCAAAGACTCTTTCTGCTCCCCGTTTATAAACTTGAGCCAGTATTTTAAATAGAAGTTGCTGAAAACTTTGTTATATATTTCGGAAGATAAATCCTGCTCATATTTCTCTACTAGTTTTTCGCTGTATTTTTCCTTGAGCTCTACTGAAAATGTAGGAAAAGCAAGTGTTTGAGACACCTGTCCTTCTGAGCCCAATCGCATTTCAAAATAAAAAGAGTTTAACGGCAGAGTCTGCGCCTTTGCACAGCCAAATCCCGTTAAACTCAATGTTATTATCATGAGAAGGAAAATTACTTTTTTCATCTCTCATATTATATGTTTTAAAAACATGTTTTATTATCCTCTATCGAAGGTTATTTTTGGGTCAAGGTAAGTTTTTCTGCTTACGTATTTTAAAAGTAAAACTTTGTATACTTTTAGTGCGCATAATCATTCCTCAGAAATAAACTTTCAATCTGCTTGCCGAAAACTTTCGTTAATCTTCTCTACTGGAAGATTTTACTTCGTCAAGGATAGGTCAAATGAATATGTGTTATTCATAACCGCTTTAATTGTGTAGTCACCAGAAGTGAAGTCTCTACTTGATGAAAGGTTTGAAACCCCAATTATATTCGTTGCACTTCCAACATAGGAATAACAGCTTGTTGCAGTTCCAAATGCCCCGTTGCTCGAATAGAACATGATGTTATTGCAGCTTCCATTTTTCACAACCTCGTCGTTGACATCTCCATATGCAAACACATAACTTATTGTCATTCTGCTCGCATAGAAGGAAACTCCTCCACATCTGCCCGAGTCACCATATATCTTTCCATTATTGAAAGAATATGTGATTCTGCAGTTGATTGTGTAATTTGTCAGTCCTCCGATACTTCCCACGTTAGACCTGTTTCTGATTCCCTGCAACTTTCCTGTGTTGTAACACATGTTTATCGAACCTTTGTTGTATCCAACAAGTCCTCCAATTCTAAGATCAAGGAATGAGTTGATTGTTGTCACAATATCGCCTTCGTTGCCACAACCCTCAAGAGATCCATAGTTTGACGAAGCTAATCCTGAGATCGCAAGAATTGCTGACTGCTGGCTTGAGTTTGTATTTTTTATATCAATATTAGCTTTGTTTACGCAGTCAATTAATTGTCCTTTGTTAACACCAACTATCGTTGATACAAATACTCCTCCGTCTGCTTTAATTATCGAGCTTAATGTAAATTTAAAGCTGTTGCAAATGAGGTTATTGATTTCACCTTCGTTTATAATTGCAATTCCCGCAAACATTGTGTTTTCGCTGTTTGAATTTGCAAAATCAACATCTATGTTCAGATTTTTCACTGCGCCGCCGGCGGTAATTCTTTCAAAGAGAGCTACGCCTCTTGTAAATGAAGTGTTTGTCTTCTGGCTATACTCTTCGAGCGAAATTTCGCCATTTTGAGCATTGTTGCTTACAATTCTTAGGGCTTTTCCGTTTCCATCGTATACACCTCCAAAATCGCCTGTTATATCAATCCCTGTAAACGAAACTTCAATATCCTTCGTCTGTTTAAAGTAATTCTTTAAATAGTTTTTCTCAGTTTCTTTCTGAGTGATTGTTTCATGGCTAAAACCATTAGTGATTGTTGTTGTAAAGATAGTTTCATCACAACTTTGCATATAGGTTGGTTGAACAGATCTGAGTGAAATTAGCTTAAACTGTTCAGCAGAGGAAACTAGATATGGATTGTTCTGTGTTCCATCTCCTCCTGCAAAACAGTCAAACGTGAGTGCTGACTCATATTTTTTTGCTACTGAGCAGATGTTCTTCTCGCCTTGTTTTGCATAAACTGAGAAGCTTATGAGTTTTCCTCTCAAGATCGGAGCGAATCTTCCACCCTTCATTCCGTCTTCAAATTCGCAAGCCTCAATGTCTTTGTAGACACGAGTAATTTCCTCAAACTTACTACTTGAAATATCTTCACGTGTAGTTATTTCAACGTTGAACTTGACATTTGAAATATCTGCATATTCATATCTATATAAAACATCTGAAACTTTTACATAATAAGTATTTTCTTCGGTGTTAGTCTTGTTGTAAACTCTGACCCATTCGCCCATATATGTGAGAATGTGTATGTCGTCAAGATTGTATTCAACATCGACCTGATCATACTCTCCTGTCGCTGCATTTAATTTATGTAGTTTTGTTCCCTCTTTAAGGTATCCGACCGATTCCTTTCCATAACTCCAGATAAACTCTTTTGTGTTATCATTCCAAATGATTTCGTCAGAACTGCTCCATGTTGGTCTGCTAAATTCAAAGATTGAAACTGAGCCATTGATTACATTTTTAATATCCACTGCCATTGGAGAAACCTCCAATCTCACCTTTGATGCTACATTTGGATCCATGTAATAGATGTTATTGTTTTCATCAATATCGTTCTTATTTGTACAAAGAGTGATTTTCATATTTCCAGCAGGACTGAGATTAGTTGACTTACGCTCACCTCCGATTGTTAGATCTACTTTTAGCTTAAAGTAATTTCTTGTTCCTGAAATTGGATTTAAGAGTGTCTTGTATGCACTAAAGTCTAATGTCGTTTTGCCGTTTTTAGTATCCTCGATAAAACTTATGTGATTATCATTAACTTCTGGAAGTTTTATAAATGTACTATCATAAAGCGTTTCTTGTGATGCAATGTTTAACTTATCAGATCTCACGACCTTTATAGCAAGATAGTAATTCGTGTTTTCAGCCAGTTCAGTTTTTGGAGCAAAGGTATATCTTCTTTGTTGCCCTTCTGTCGAGATTGTTAAGTCATCCTTGTTTATTTCTAGTAGGATTCTGTCAGTGCTATCTGCGTTTTTCGAAGCATATAGCAAGAATTGATTTTCATCGTCATTATTATAAAGCCAAGAAATTGTTCCGTTGGCTATTGTTAATCCACTAACTTCAACAAGTCTTTCATATGTATCAGATACAGCTTCATTTGATCTTAAGATCATAGCCTCGCTATTGTCATATTTTGCATTGCTGAGCTTATAGTACTTTTCTCCCTCAAGTGTTGTTATTTCATTGTCCAGCGATCCGCTTGTGCCATAATACATTGCAGAAACTCTAATTCTATACTTATATTTATCCTTATCTTCTGGATTTTGTAGTAATCTTGAAAGATAAGATGTCTTTGTTGTGTAGATTTCCTCAGTGTAATATGTTGGATACTTTGTTTCACCGTCGATAGTGTCAGCCTTACAGTATTCAATTATAACTTTATATACGAGTTTGTTTCCTGATGAAGTTAAATCTCCGATATTACTTGAAGATGACTCACTCCAAACAAAGTCTCCTTGTTCATCAAGAGATATCTCTATATCCTTTAACATTCTTGCTTGAATATCAATAACTTTTGATTGGAAAACAGCACTACTTTGTGCCATATCGCTGTCAGTAAACTTCAATATTGAAATTTTTCCAAGTAGGGCGTCAATTTCAGTATCCTCCGCCAGCATTCCACCATTTGATCCGTTGTTTTGTATAGAGAATTTTGTCGCTAATTTCTCGCTTTCCTTATATATTAGATAATCTCCCTCATATTTGGACTCCCCAGCTTCATAATTGTATCTGTTCTCTTCGATAGGTTCTGTTAGAAGGCCTCCATTTGCACCGCTCATGTCGTTGTAAATGGTGTATCTTCTCTGATATCCGCTTTGGCTGTAGAGAGTAGAGTTATTTGTGTTTTCATCAATAACGAATTTTCCATCTACGATATTAACAGTTGGGTTGTATAGCTTGAATGGATTTTTCATCATATAAATTGGGCTATCGATGTACATTGTGTATTGCTCTGATATTCCACCCCTTGTCAAGAAGGAAATGAAATTATATTGTCCATTGTCACTTGGAAGATAGTCAATGATAGTTCCAGATCTTTGAAGTAATGAAACGTGATAAGTTGAATCTCCTTCAATCTTATAGATAACCATTGAGTCAAAAGCTTTGTCTTTATGTCTGAAGACTCCAAAGTTCACTCTTCCCTTGTTTATATTGATATTATTTTGAGCTAAGAAGAGCAAATTCATTTTGAATGTCTTGCTGTTAAACTGATTATCTTGCCCACAAGCATAAAGATATGCTGAGTATTCTTGATTGTCAGTCGAAATAATTGTGTCAATGCCTGTTTGATCTCCTATTGTATTGATAGGAATTTGAATATATCCATTATCTAAAAGAGTTAACTTGAAGGTCTGCTTATTTCCATAGTATAATAGCCACTCTCCGTTGACATTTTTGATGTTGTAAACTTGATCAAAAGCTTCACCATCAGGTCTTCTAAGAAGTAATCTGTAGTTTTTGATTGCCCCAACAGGTTTAAATGTGATTGAGTACTTTGAAATTAAAACTTCTTGAGCTGCCGCACTATTTACAATATCTTCTTTGTTTAATATTACATCTGGTGCAGCAAGAACTTCTGCACTAGAAATTACTATATTATCGTCAGATTTAAGTGTCGATCTATTTGGATTCCCAAGCTGATTCATAATAATTTTGTAAGAGCCAGCTTCAATATCTTTTCCAATATTCCCACCAATTTCATCAAATAGAATGCTGTCGCAAGCTATTCCTTTAAACCTTGTTTCTTTCGCTGAAACAAGATTAATAAATGCTGTAAGAGTGCTATAGAAAGGATATTCAGATGAAATTGATTCTCTAATTTTCTTTAAAATGTCAATATATTTATCATCTAGAGCTTCGAATAGATATGTTGCATCGACAATAGCTGATTTTGTTAATCCATCTTTGACGAATTTAATTTCAACTTGCTCGTTTTTAAGTTCTGAGAAGGTAAAGCCAATTGGAAGAAGATAATTTGAATTTGCAACTTTCTCCGCAACTGTTTGTTTTGGATAAACAAGCGTATATGCTCGATATTCAATCATTTCCAAAATCTTGATAAGATTTCCAGATTCAAAAATCTTGTCTGTCGTATCTTTCTCTGTTGAAGTATTCATAAGCAGATTCTTTTCCGCTTGTGTCAGACCTTCACCCCAGCTTAAAGCCAGCGTTCCGTCTGTTAACTTGATATATTTATTCGAAACAGTTCTGTTTCTTTCAACATTTTTTAAAACTCTCTTAACTGAGAAGAGTTCGCCAGTGCTACTGCTAATTGCATAGACCTCTAGGTCGTCTTTTACTCCTGCAATAAACTCCGTGTAAAGAATCTCTGAAAGGTCTTTTGAAATATATCTAAATGTGTCGTTGTATTTTACAAGATAGTAACTTGTCAGAGGATCTTTGTCGTTGTCCGCCCAAATAACCTTGGTTCCGTCTTCGTTTACTCTCAGTTTACTAATTCCAGAAAGTCGCTTGTATGTGCCAACTGTGGATAGCCAATCTATTTGCTCTACACTTGTATTTTTGTGAATTGGAGCAACTTCAATTGTATAAGTCGTTCCCTCTGGCATTACAAGTCTGTCCAAGATTTCTCCAATCTTGATTACGCTGACTTTTTTGCTTGAAACGTAGTTTGTTGGAAGCTCTGCATAGAAACCAGTGCTGTGCTCATCTTCCATTTCAACCCAGTAGCCAGAGACAATCTCTTCAAGACCGTCATAAACTTGATCTCCAAAGTTGTTCGTCATTCTCAAAATTGCTTTCTTGGCATTTGCAAGATCTGACTCGTAAACTAGATATTCGTCGAAGAGATTTCCCGATTTCACTTGTGTTATCTTTCTGCTATCGCTATTTTTCTTCAAGCTTAAATTTACTTCTACACTTGGCGATTTTACCTTACCTTCTTCTGTGATGGAAAATTTAACTTTGCTAATATCGCTTGTAAAATCTTCTCCAAGTAGGTCAATCAAATCAATTTCTCTAACTTTAAGATAGTTTGCACTTCCATAATCTTTTGTGAACTTTTCGGCCTTGTATGTTTTGCCGTTGTATTCCATAAGCAAATTGTATTCCAATGCGTCTGGAACCTCTAAAACTACTTCTGCATCCTCCGTTATCTCTTTGAATGAGCAAGGATCTGAGAATGAGAGTGTTTCACTGCTTACGGTTATTGGATCTGTAACTGTGATAACTGTTCCACCTAGTTCGCTTAGTTTTACACTTCCACCAAATGGGATGTCGTGAATCTTCTTGATTGTAAGTGTAAATGTGTGTTTATTTAATAGAATTAAATCAAATCTCTTTTCTGTTACAACAAAGTTGTCGTCGTCGCATTCAATTAAATATTTTCCTGCAGTTGAATCTGAATCATCCCACTCAAAATATCCTGTTTCTGCAACTCTCGCATTGCTAATTCCACTTGCTTTCTTTTCATAAACAAATTCATATGGAGAAGAGAACGTTGTGCGATCTTCAACATCTTTTTTCATGTTCCAAATTCTGAAGGTGTACTGTCCAGCAGGAAGAGTTCCTATTGTTAGGTTGTCTTCAATGTTCCAAATTGGAATTTCGTTTTCCTGTGAATATCCATATAGCAAAGTATAGTTGCTATATAGTACTTCCATGAACACTCCGCCTTCTTTTGATGTAATCATCTTTCCAGAAATATGGTTTGTTGTTTCGTCCATGCTGAATTGTACATCTGAAATCGTGTCAAAGCCCTTCACTTCAATCTGTTTTGTATTTGTTTGAAGAGTTAAATCTGTCCAAGAATTTCCCATGCCATTCTTTTCAAAGTAGTATGTGAATGTCTTGGTTGTTCCCTTCCATGAAACTGGAATTTCAAACCTAAATCCGCCCATATACTGCGTTTTGTCTGCAACGATGTATGAATTTGTTGGTGCAAAGTAAGTGTACTTTTCAATGTCGCCCGCTTTATATAAAATCTGCTGAGAACTTAAAACTTCCTCCTTAATTTGATCTCCGTCTTTATAAAGGATGTGCACTTTGCTTGCGAACTCATTTCTAAAGAAGATGAATCCTGCATAAGTGTCATAAGTGCCCTGTCCCAAGATTTCCTTTTTGATTATTTCCTTCTTCTCACTTGGAAGCGTTTGGTCGTCTCCGACAGAAATTATTGATATTGTTAAATTTTCTTTCTGTCCTTTGATGCTGCCGCTGAGGTCCTCGAGCTTAAAGCAATCATAGATATTGATGCTTTTTGATCCGTCTAAAACATAGTTATATGCTTTGCCGGCAATCTCCGCTTTTATAATATATCTTCTTGATGCGGAAGAGCTATTTATTGTTATTATTCCGTCGTCACTCAAAACCGCACTTGGAGTTTCGTTTTGCATAACTTGGATCTCAGTTGAATTGCTAAATAAATGGCTTGGTGAATAAGCGGTTATGCTTATATATTTAACTTCAAGAGATGAGATTTCTCCAAGCTCAATCTCGGTTTGAAGCTCGCTGCTTACTGCTTTTAAAAGCACAACTTCATGATTTGAATTTAAAAGCTGAACGTTGTAATAAACTTCGCTTGAGGCATCATCATGATTCCACGAAATTGTGAGCTTCTTGGCGAGTTCGCTTTCATAATTATCTTTTGCCGTTGTTTCCAAACTGCAGCTCACATTTTGTACGTCTGCAAGTTTCTTAATTGAAATATTCTCTGCCGATAAGTATTTTGTGAGGGATGAAGCTTCCCCTTTGTCACTGAGTGAATATTCCTCGAAGCACGCATAAACGTTAAATTTATATTGGCCCTTAACTAAGCTCTTCAATGTTGTGTCGCTAAGCGAGATTCTGTTTTTGTTTCCAGTGTCTACTTTACTGAAAACTGAACCGTCCTGCTTGTAAATTACAAATGTATAATTAACAGCAGCTTGTTTGCCGCTCCAAACGTTGTCATCTTCAAATGCAGTCCATTCGATATAGCTTGAATCAAGGTCAGATGTAACAAGCCAGTCACTAGACTCTTTCTTGACAACTGTTCCGCTAATAAAATTAGAATAATCGCTGTCAGCAGCTTCTCTTATTGTAAATTCCGTTGTATCGCTGTCTCTGTATTGAAGCTTCGTGCTGCTTTCGCCCTTTGAAATAAGCTTAATGCGCACAACTTCGTTAGGGAGCACAATGCTTCCCGTTTGCTCTGTAACTGTATAGCTGATGTCGTTGATAACAATACTTTCAACGAGGTTCACTTGCTCGCTTGTAAGATCCCACTTGATATATGTAGTTTCGTCGTCCTTGTTTGTGTAAACATTTATTGAATCCAAGCTCTTAAGTTTTTTAACTGTTAACACGTTAGAAACATTTGAGTCAAAAGAATTTCTCTTTGTTGCAATAAGCTTGAAGTTGTATTCCTCCCCAGGAGCTGTTATAAATCCTGCAAGGGAATATTCATATTTATACACTCCACCTTCTTCGCCTGCGTCAACATTAACTTTGCCATGAAGTTTATTGTTGATATAGATCTCATAGTTTGTGTCGCTAGGGTTATTTGAAGTCCACTCTAGCTTATCCGTTGTCTTGTTATATGTTAAATCCGTAACATTTTCAAGCTGCGTAACATTGATATGAGCCATTCCTTTGCTTGTTTCTGTGTCGTTGATTGATGAGATGAAATATGTATCTCCAACAAACTTGGATACGCAAGAATAGATGTCAATTGTCATTTCAACTTTTTGTGAATAATATGCACCAAACTCGCTTCCAAGGACTGAAGTTAGATTGTCGAGATTGAAAGTTTTTTCTCCAATCTGAGTCTTCCAAGTTTTGCCATTTGAATCGTTCTTTGTTTTAATTTTTATAATCAAATTAAACTTGTCAGCCTTTCCGTTGTGATCAAAAGAAATCTCTTTCTTGTAGTAACTAAAGTTTGAAGGGATTTCATCTCTCTGGCAAGCGATAGTGAACTTTTCGCTTTCAATGTAGTAGTTTCCTATTGTAAAATCTTCGTCTGTTGTGAAATCTTTGTGACTATCGTAATATGCCTCGATGTTGAAACTTCCTACATACTTAGATAAGTCGATTTCTTGAAGATATCCATTCTCGTCTTCAAAGGTAGTTTCGTCCTTTGAAAGAACAACTTGCTCTGCATCGCCTTTAAGTGCAACTTTTAGTATGTTGTCATCTTTAGTGCTAACAGATTCCTTATCTGGAGCTTCAAGTTTTTCGACATTAAGAATAGAAAGATCTGATGGTTTCTGTATTTTTGCAAGTTCGTCGTCACTACAGATAGTTCTAAGCACAATCTTTGTTACACCTGCATCAAATTTAAAATCTGATGAGAAATCATATGTTAAAATCTGCTCTATCTTAGATGCTTCCGCCTCAAGAATCTTTGTATCATTGACAAAAATTTGATATTTTCTTGGATTTAAATAGTAAGTTTCTGCAGCTGTTGGAATTTTGAATTTAATTACATATCCTGAGAACTCACTTGAAAGAGAACTGTCATAGTAGAAGTCAAGGAAGTATGGATTCTCCTCATTTTCGCTAACAATGAAGTTGTCTGTCATAACTTCACTACTGCTCCAATATTTATCGCTGTCCGTAGTCAGTGTTTTAATTTGGATAACATAGAATCCAGCTGGAAGCTCAGCTGTGTTTGTTTCTTCAAGCTTGCCTGAGAAGATAGGTTCTAAGCCGTTTAAATCATAGTTACTGTCCGCTGTCCTATAAATTGTAACGCCATACTCTGCATCTCCCACACCTTTCCAAGAGTACTTTCTCTCTTCAAAGTCTGTGCCGTTTGCGTCTTTGCCCTCTACAATGTCGTACACGTTTATAGTTTTTCTCGTCAATGAGTTAATTGTGTCATCGTTTTTCTTAGCTATTAAATCAATATTAAATGACTTTCCGTCTTGAATGTTAAACTCAGTTCTATCAATTGCACCAAGGTTAATCTTAACTTTGTTCCCAACAACTGATGTTTCGATTGTGGTAGCAGCTTTTCCATTAATCATAACTTCATATGACTCAGCATTTTCAACATTGTTAAATTCTAAAATAGAATTTTGGTGATCGTTAAAATAGTGAACAAAACTTTCTGCCTCTGCGAGCATATAGATTCTCTTTGCGTCAGTGAAATCCGATGAAATAACCTGACTTACGCCGTCCATAGGAAGGACATTAAGCCCGTTGTATGAAGGAAGAGATTGAACTTTAAAGTCGTAGACTCCAGCGGTCAAATTTATTCTTGTTGTAACACTATTTCCTTCTCCAATTGACACGCTTATCTCTTCGTCGTTCTTTAAAATTTTGAAATTCTTTAAGTAGTCTGATGTCGTGGAAATATTCACATCGACATATCCATCGCCGAGAGTGTAAGTAACATCGCTCTTGCCAAGTTTAACAACCTTGTTGTCAAGGGCTATCTTATCGCTATTAATGTAATTGAGCCCTGCAAGTGCCTGAACTGTAATATCATAAACCCCAGCGTCGACCCCTTCAAGTGTTGTACTTAAGTCTGACGTAACAAAGTTCGAATAACCCTCTTTTCCAGAATAAATAACGTTATATTTTTCTGCACCTTCAACGGCTTGCCAGCTTAACACGCCGTCTTGATAGATTACTTTTGGCTGATCAAGTTTGTAGAGTGAAATTGCACTTTTGCTTGACATAAATTTGCCTTGTTTGTCTATAGCTTCCACAGAAATATAGACTGATCTTCTCGTCGACCTGCTAAAATCAAGCTCCATATGAGTTTCAGTTGTTTCATATTCAATGCTGTCAACAACGACTTTGTATTTTGCTCTATCGACTGCATCCCAAGATAACACTCCCTTCATCGAAGTGATATCTTCAGATGGTGTGAATGTAATATTTTGAGGCTTGCCCATTTTTTGATAATACAAGGTTATCTGGCGTCCCCATGGAGAAGGATCAATAAGTTCCTGTCCTGCTGCTCTAATACTAATTGTGTACTCGCCTTCACTTTCAAGCTGATAAGAATTTTCTCTGCTCGAAATAATGTTCCCGTTTAGATTTAATTCGTACTCAGCAGTATACTGCTCATCACCGATGTAAGAATAGACGTTGTTCCATGAAACAAGCCCATCTTCGCTAAGCTCAATCCCCTTTGGCTCGCTAAACTCGTCCTTAACAAAAATTTCTATGTAGTCGCCTTTGACTCCGTCCGTAACAGAATAGATGTATGTTAGCCCAGGGTTGACGCCGACAAACAAATCCTCTTCCACGTCAACAATGTTTTCGTCCATAGAGATAAACTCAACTTTGTCACTCCCTTTGAAGTAATCTGAAACACCAAAGACTTCGCCCTTAGAAACTAGGAGTCTGTCCTTGCTAAATTCTCCGTTTGTGTCGGTTTTGCCGCATGCAAAAATTAAAAATGCCCCTGCAATGAAAGTTGACATTGCAAAAGCACTCAGAACATTAATGTATATTTTTTTCTTTTTCATAGTTTTATTTTATCACTTTTTGTATTATTTTATCAAATAAAATAAAGGATAAAATAATATTTTTTTAAATATATTTTTAATATTTAAAATAGCACAGCAGCAAAAATGCCTCTTTATTCGATAAAATCGAACAAATAAATATATAAAAATTAATTAAAAAAACCGCAATATGCACGGTTTTTTATTTTCTAAAAATTAAAACTGAGTTTTATATTTTAAAAATTTATATTTTTTGCCCAATCAGGCAGAGACACGAACTTTCTTCCGTTCAAATATGCAAGATCGCCCCCAAGTCCATTTAATTTTAGGCTATAGCAGTGTAATTTTTGCTTCTTTTCCTTAAATTTTTTGTTATCTTCGTTCTTCCCATATTTTCCGTCACCAACAATCGCATTTCCTAAAAACGCTAAATGTGCGCGGATTTGATGAGTCTTCCCCGTCACAAGAGACGCTTCAACAATGCTAGTTTCCGATCCGTTCTTCAGTGTTTTGAAGATAGTTTCAATCTTAACAGCCCCTTGCACAAAGTTTTTAAAGACTTTGACTGAGCTTGTCTTACTGTCTTTTACAAGGAATGCTGAGTACTTTTCTCCCTTAAAATTTGTCTTCCCAACAACTTCAGCGAGATATTTCTTCTCAAATAGCTGTTTTTTGATTGCACTGCTCAGTTCTTTTTCAGCATTCTTGTTCTTTGCCATAATCAAAACGCCTTCTGTATTTCTATCAAGCCTGTGAACAGCGATTGCACCAGGGATTTTCCCTTCTAATCCGTCTTCCCCTTCAACTTCTATGCCCGACATCTTGTCAATGACAAGCACATTGTCGTCTTCATACACCTTTTTGAACTTATCTCCCGGAAGTGCAGCAACAAAAACAGTTAAAACTTGCCCTGGAACGACAATTTCGTCCACATTTGTCTTAACACCGTCAATTCTAACATCCTTACTTCTGATTATTTTGTTTATATTGTTATATGAAAAGCCATAAGCTAACAAAACGTTGCTTAGCTTGTCTGCACTTTTAACTTTGATCTCAATTTTTTCCATTATTTAGTCCTCGCATTTTTATTCTAGCATATCCCAGCTAAAAATTCAAATATTTATCATTTTTTCTTAAGTTTAATAATAAAAATATATAAAAAGGAGTGTATATGCAAGAAATTATTAATATTGACAATCAAAAGAGCATGAGTATTAGAGGGGTGGAAAAGATAGTTTCAAGCACACCTACTCAATCAGTCGTTCAAACTTCTTTAAGTAAGATTGTTATAACTGGCAATAACTTGGAAGTTAAAAAACTTGATATTGAAAACAAAGACGCAATTATTGAAGGCGAAATTTACAACATTAAATTTAATAAGAAAAACGAGAAAAAATCACTTTTAAGGAGAATTTTTAAATAATGTTATATCCAACATTATCTCAACCGATAATTATTTTATTATTCGTAGTTATCGGATTTTTTTCTGGATTCATATTTGATATATTTTCGCTAATTAATTATTTTTTTAATAACAATAAAATTAGCAGGCAAATATCTTATTTTCTAAGCATATTGCCCGTTTTTGTAATTTTTTACTATTTAAATTTAAGCTTCAATTATGGCCAAATTCGCTTTTATCCCTTCCTCTTATTCTTCTCTTCACTAATCCTTGAAAGAATTACTTTGGGGAATATATTTGCAAAATTGTATGATAAATGCTATAATCTAAATAGAAAGCTTTGGGAAAAACTTTCTAAGTGGATTTATGGAAGAAGAAAAAAAGAAGAAAAGAATTAAAATTGCAGTTATTGTGTTTGTAGTGCTTCTCACTGTTATCGCTATCGTCGAGGCAGGTGTTCTTTTGTCGATGAGGGCTAAATTAGACAAAATAACCAACGATTATAATCAAATCCAAGAACGATTGGAAAATTCTTAAATTTTTATTTTTTTTGATAAATCTAGTTGACAATATTTATCTTTTTTGTTATTATAATGGAGCAATGCAGTTAAATCTCCCTCCTAACTGTAAGGCAAAATTACAAAGTTTGTAGATGTTAATTCATCTACTACTTATGATCCCCAGTAGCTCAGTGGTGGAGCACTCGGCTGTTAACCGATAGGCCGTAGGTTCGAATCCTACCTGGGGAGCCAAGCAAAAGAAAAAAGCTCGTTTGAGCTTTTTTTCTTTTGCAATGAAATTGAACCTGACGGTTCAGTGAAATACTCTTCGAGTATGAAATATGCTTCGCAAATGATATTCGCTCATTCGAGCGAGTTGAGGATTAATTTCTAAAATATCTTTTCGCAGAATTATGATAGTAAAAAGAAAAAGATTTTTCTTGGATTTTGGCATTTTAGGGTTCTCAATCACTAATTTGTTTTAGTTTTTTAAAAAAAACTTGTGTTCTTTATACAAGTCTTTTTATAATATTGTTTTTCATTTTTTTGATATAAAAATTTAGAATAAAATATCTTCACCTGTCAAAACGTTATACATTTTTTCACTAGAATATAAAATTCTGATTTTTTTACAATTTTCTTTCATCTCGCTCAAAATATTTTCATCATCTAAAATTTTATTTACTGTGTCTGCCAAGTTGTCTTTCGTTACTCCAAGAGCAACATTATTTTTAATCATATATTCTTTGTTGTATATTTCTTGTTGAGGAAGATTATCTATAATTAAAAGTGGAGTGCAAGAGGTTAAACATTCGGTTGTTGTTAATCCTCCTGCTTTTCCCAAAACAAAGTCGCTGCTTGCAAAATATAGCGGAATTTCACTCGTGAAGCCTAGATTAATAATCTTATGTTGGATTTTACAACCTTTCAACAAAGAATCAATTCTCTCCTTACTTTTTGTGGACTTCCCGTTAATAATTACAATTTGTATAGGATTCTTAATTTTTCTAAGATTTTTAACAATGTCTTTTTCAGAAATTCCAAAAAATCCAGATTTCATAATTGTTAGCGTGAACATATTCGGGTCTAATTTCAGTTTTTCACAGGCCTCTTCTCTAGTTGGAAGATTCGAAAACATGTTCGCGATAGGAATCCCTGTTGGAAATAAATTTTCTTTCTTGAATCCCCTCTCGACAAATGGTTCAATATATTCTTTATTCGTTAAAAACATGTAATCAGTATTCTTTGCTATACACTCCCAAAATGGAGATATTCCATAGTCCAGCATAAGACTTGCAGTTTTGATATTAAGATTTTTTTCTTTTTTTAAGTCAGAAAGCGCAACACTACAGTATATATATGTAGAAATTATTAAATCGGGTTTTATTTCCTCTATATCCTTCAACATCCCTTTTTTTAAGTGTTTAACAACTCTATGGACAGAATTTTTATCAGCTTTAGTAAAATCAGACTCTTCTGTTTTTTTGAAAAAATAGTTATATAGTTTCACTCCATGATTACAAATCCAAAGATAACCTTTGGTTTGAATAAAATTTTTTAGATTACTAGAATATTTTTTATATCCATCAATAACAATAACTTCATGAGCTGGGTTGTTTTTCAAAAACGTTTCCTTAATTCTATTTGCTGCTGAATTGTGTCCATTGCCTGCTGAAGCTGTGTAAATTAATACTTTCATTTTTTTCCTCTTCGCGAGAATATTATAACACATAAAGCAAAATTGTCAAAGCAATTAAAGCCTATAACAAGTCCTAGTAAAAGCTCAAAATGAGCAACAGTTTAATCTGTTGTTTTTTTCTTCTTTACTTTTTTGTCTAAATGTTGTACAATCTTTGTGTTGCTAGGAATAAGAACATTTTAAATTCCTAGAAGAAACATATGCAGATGTGGCGGAATGGCAGACGCACTAGCTTCAGGTGCTAGCGGGAAACCATGCAGGTTCAAATCCTGTCATCTGCACCAAGTAAACAAAAATGAAAGGTCAATTAGACTTTTCTTTTTTTGCACTTTCCCCTTCCCCTTTCCGCTTTTTAATATGTGTATTGTTTTAAAAATTAGAAAAAATATGATATAATGTAAGTGGAAAGATAAAAAAGGGAGAAGAAATGAAAAAGCCTGTTATTGGGATAGTGTCAAAAAACATAACAATAGAAGATTTTTACAACTGGTCTTGGCAAAGAATAAGTAATGATGTGAGATACAGCGTGTATAAAAACGGCGGACTTGTTATGGGGATTTTGCCACAAACTACTCGAAAAGATTTTAATCAAGAGGATGAGTCAGAAAAAATAAAGCTAACAAACAAAGAAAAGGACGATATTTTATTTTTTGTAAATCAATGCGACGGAATTATTTTACAAGGTGGGATTAGTTCGCACAATTATGAAGAGTTTATCGCAAAATATTGTTATGAGCACGACATTCCTCTTATCGGAATTTGCGCTGGATATAACAATATAATCCGAGGTTTGGGAGGAAGAGCTGAAAAAATACTTAATACTAATGTTCACGACCGCCCCGACTTACAATATGCTCATAAATGCCTTGTTGCTGATAAAGATTCTCTTTTCTTTAAACTAGTCAAAAGCTCTAGATTTGACGTAAACAGTGTTCATACATACGTCGGAACGCACATTCCGCCTCAACTTTCAGTTGTCGCAACTAGTAACGATGGACAGGTAGAGGTCGTTGAAGCTAAAGATAAGACCTTTTACATTGGAATAAAATATCATCCAGAATTACTTGTCGACATTGATAAAAAACAAAACAACATATTTAGAATGTTTGTTAAAGTATGCAAAGATAAATCTAATAAACTTGAAAAATAGGAGTGAAATTATGGTTGGGAAATACAAGGTTATAACGCTGTGCGGGAGTACAAAATTTAAAGATGATTTTTATAGAGAGCAGAAAAGACTGACGCTTCAAGGATACATTGTCATATCTGTTGGGTTGTTTGGTCACTCGGGCGATGACGAAGTCTTTACAGAAGGCGTAAAAGAAATGCTTGACGATATGCATAAACGTAAAATTGATATGGCGGATGAAATTTTCGTGATAAATAAAGGCGGATACATCGGCTCTAGCACAAGAAGCGAAATTGAGTACGCTAGAAAAACAAACAAGCCTGTAAATTTTATGGAAAACAATTAATTTTCTGCTGAAAATATCGGCTGATCTCCTCGTTTTTCATTGACAAGATATTTTTATTATGATATTCTGATAATATATATAGGAGGAAAAAGAAATGACTGAAATGAATGGTCAATATGTTAATGAAGAAGCATATAACAGAATGAAGAAAAAATACAAAGCGGCGGGAATTGTTTTACTTGTTCTTGGTGTAATCATAGCTATCGCCGGAATAACACTAACTGTTATGGGGATGACAAATATGCAGTTTGGAGACGCTAAAGCTCCAGTAGGAATGATTTTAACATTTGTTGGATTTGTTGCTCTTGGAACTGGTCTTATGCTTACACTTAGAGCTAATCAACGTGCTCTTGCCGCTTATCAAGCTGCATCAGTAGCACCTGTTAAGACTGACACAATTAACTATGTTGGACAAAATGTAGCTCCAACTGTTGAAAAAGTTACAGAAGCTGTTGCTAAAGGAATTAACAATGCAACTAATCAAAGCTTCTGTCCTGAATGTGGACAAAAGCTTCCAAAGGACTCAAAGTTCTGCCCTTTCTGCGGAAAGAAATTAAACTAATTTAAATTTAAAAAATGCTGTGACATCACAGCGTTTTTTTATTTCACATTTTTAAATTTTCTCTTTGAAATATTGGGACAAAAACACAGAAGCCGCTTAATCGTTTTAGACAAAAAAGATTTGACATTTTCTTAGCTAAAAGATATAATACTCAACGGAGATTATATGAAAAAAGTTATACGAATAGAAGGAATTGATTGTGCAAACTGTGCAAAAGTTCTCGAAATGGAAATAAATAAATTAGAAGGAATTAAGAATGCTAAGATCAACTTTGTAAAGAGTACTCTTTCTTTCGAATCAAACAACATCGAGGAATCGATGAAAAAGATTGTAGCTCTTACTAAGCAAGTTGAACCTGACGCAAAAATCATTGAAAACACGAATTTGTCAAAGACAAAGCAAAATTTGATTATCAATATAAGCACTCTTGTCGCTGGAATAGCAATTGGAGCTTGTGCTCTATTTATCCCTATGCCTGTTTGGCTTTACTGGCCGCTCTATGTAATCAGCGCTCTGCTTATGGGATACAAGACTTATTATAAAGCACTCACGCTGCTCTTTAAGGGTGTTATAAATGAGAATATGCTCATCACAATTTCTGTTATCGGCTCGGCCGCTATCGGCGAGCGAATGGAAGCTCTCATGGTCGTAGCTCTATATGGAATTGGAAAGATCCTTGAGGGACTCGCAGTCAATAAGTCAAGAAAATCTATCGAAAAGCTCACAAACTTGCAGCCTGAATTTGCAATGCTCGTAGTCGGGAACGAAGAAAAGAAAGTTCTTCCAAGTGAAGTTAAACTTGGTGATACAATCGTCGTTCGCCCCGGTGAAAGAGTGCCCATCGACGGACTTATCATTGACGGAAAGACTATGGTTGACATGAAGAGTCTGACCGGAGAAAATCTTCCTACAATGAAAAAGAAGGGCGATAAGATTCTATCGGGATCAATCGCACTTGACGGAGTTATATTAATTAAAACAACAAGCGAATACTCACAGTGTACAGTAAGCAAGATTATGAATATGATAGAAAACGCTTCAGAGAAAAAATCTAAGGCAGAAACTGTTATTTCGAAGTTTACACGCTGGTACACACTCGTAGTTATCCTTGGAGCGATCCTAACTTGTGGAATTGCTTGGGCAATAACTAAGAACTTTGACAGCTCATTCTATAGAGGCTTGAACTTCCTTGTTATATCCTGCCCTTGTGCGTTTGCAATCTCTGTTCCGCTTGCATATTTCTCAGGAATTGGAAATGCATCTAGAAGGGGAATTTTAATTAAAGGATCGAACTACTTGGATGCTTGTGCTAAGCTTAAAGTTATCGGATTTGATAAAACGGGAACACTGACAAATGGAAAGTTCAACATCATGGAGATTCTTTCCTTTGATAAAAAATTAAGTAAAGAGGATGTGCTGTTCCTATGTGCTCTTGGAGAACAATATTCAAATCATCCACTTGCAAAATCAATAACACATGCAAATAAACGTAAACTTATTGTAGTAAAAGATATTGAAGAGGAAACTGGCAAAGGCGTTAGTTTCACATATGAAGACAAGAGATATTTCGTCGGAAGAAAGGGCAAAAAGACTAAAAATACAGTTGTTGAGCTTTATAGGGAAAACAAAAAGATTGGTGAAATTCACTTAGTTGACGCTTTGAAAGAAACCTCCCCTATTGCTTGCAAAGAGCTCAATGAAATGGGAATTAAGACCGTTCTTCTTTCTGGAGATAATCAAGAAAGTGTACAAAAGGTTGCTACTCTTGCAGGAGTTTCCGAGGCACACTATGAACTTCTTCCTCAGGAAAAATACAAATGGGTTGAAGAGCAAAAATCTCATCCAAAATCAAATGTCGCTTTTGTCGGAGATGGAATAAATGATGCCCCTTCTCTCATGCTTGCAGATGTCGGAATTGCAATGGGAATTACTGGATCAGATGCCACAATTGAAGCCTCAGATATTGTTATTGTCAACGATGACCCTTCAAAAGTTGCCTCTGCAATAAGGCTTTCAAGATACACAAGAAAAATCGTTTGGGAAAACATCATTTTCTCAATGGGTGTAAAAATAATTGTCCTTATCCTTGGAATTGTTGGAATAACAAATATGCTCATTGCAGTCTTTGCTGACGTAGGCGTTACACTTCTTGCAATTTTAAATAGTATAAGAGCTTTGAAACACGACCCAAACAGAAAGAAAGTAAACAAAAAGAAAAATAAAAAGAATGTGCATTAGTCTTGCACATTTTTTTGTTATCATTTATACTAAAATCTTTTTAACCATAAAGATTGTTTATTAATTTTTCATCGCAAAAGTTTTTTAAACTTTAAAGCATGTTTGACATATTTTCTTGGCTTCTTCTATTTATCTTCCCAAAATTCCATCCTTCGCATATATTTTAGATGTAAAAAAGATGATTTAAATTTCTCAATCATCTTTCTCTTTGTTTAGGTTTGTCTTTGTCCAACTCATCTTTTGAAAAATCATAGTCATATGTGAAGACAAATGTTGGCTGGCCATCACTGTTTACTTGTCCTGTCGCATAAGCATATGTATTTTCAAGCATCTTCATCTGCTCGGCAATTCTTTCTTCTTCAGAAACTTCTTCCTCTTCTTCGTGATAGTAAGCTCCTTCTGAAAGCAACTGCTGTGAATAATCTATAGCATCCATAACAGCAGTATATTTGCTTTCGATCTCCTGCTCAGCCTCTTCAGTGAAATAATCGTTCTCTTTGTTCAAACAATCTTTTAATTCATCATAGATGTCATCCTCAGAAAGCAAATGTTGTTCTTCGATCGAATAAGTTCTTCTTGTGTTTTCAGTATATACAGGAATTTTGTACTCCGCACGTCCGTTCTGCTTTCTGTATTCATAGTAATCCCCGATGTAAATGTCTCGGCTTTTTCCTGTCAGCTCAAGAAGTTCTTGGAAATATGGCGTCATCTGACCTGCATTGTAAATAAATGAATCACTTAGGCAAGCATTAAGTGAGGAAAGTGTTCTAACTAAGTTCTCATTTGTATTTATTTCCACATCACCGTCATGAATATATTGAAGTGAATAAAATTTTCCGTCCTTAGAAATTACAATTTCAACAATCTTTTCATTTCCATAAATTTCGTGCGTCAAAGGATTTTCATAAATTCCAATTACACTGTCAAGTGAATTAATTTTTATTCCAAAACAATTGAAATCCTCAATAATTTTCTTTTCAAAAAACTTGTAGGCTTTTATTGCATCTTGGTCAAGAACAGGATGTTCAATTATGTCTCCATTTTCATCTCTTTTAACTTCTTCATTTGGGAAAGTGTCTGCTGGAGCAAATTCTGCGGCAGGCCTTTTATCTCTTGATAAATCGAGAATAAGTCCTCTAATATAAGGATAAAGCATAATCGTATTTACAAGAATAAAGGCTATAATTGCAACTGCGCGTGAACTTGTATATTTGTGTAAGAAAGCTCTAACATGTGATGGCTTTACATTTTGATCAAACTTAAATCTGTTTTCTTTGTCTTGCTTGCTTAGAAAACGGCTGTAAGTAACCTCTTTGCTAAAAGTTCTCGCAAAGTAAAGCTTATCAGATTTTAGATACCCCTTTCTTTCTTTAGCCTTCCAGTAGCAATATTGTTTCGCAAGTTGATTCTTCTCGTCTGCCCATTTTACAAGAGCCTCCATTTTTTTATCTGTAGGATGATCTTTTAAGTACCCTTCCATGTAACGCTTAACTTGTTTCATGGTATAGAAAAAGCCGCCAGTCTGTAACTGCTCTCTTAATCTTTTCTTCTCTTCTTTAGTTAATTTAACTTTTCCCATGCCTATATTTTATCACAATAAGATAATAAATGCAATAGTAATTTTTTATGCTAAAGCTCTTTTATCAAAAAAAGATAGCAAAATTTTACTTTTACTATCATAAATGCCGATATATGCTGCGATTTTAATTTCTAAACATTTTTGTTTTTCGTGTGAGAAATGTCCATGAAAAGAGCAGTCTAAATAAATCTCCCCAGTAGGTCAGTCTTGCTGCGTTTAAAAGTTTTCTGCATTCCCTCACATCATTAGCATCCAAAATTTCTTCCAAAAACTTGAGTCCCTTGTTTGAGGCATCCTTTTCAATTCCAATTGTTATCGCTTTAATCAGTACTGCGAGAAGGAAAATTCCCCCTCCAATCGCAAATGAAATTATACTGTAGAAGAAATAGTCATTCCCTAAAATCAAGAGTACAATCCCTGCAAGAAGAGCCGGAAGAAATAGATATCCGATAAAATTTCCAAGTCTTCTAAGAACGTTCAAACTCTTGAGTTTATTCCCTTCCTTGTCTTGAAGTGCATGCCCCATTTCGTGTGCAACTATTGAAAAGGAAGCAATACTGTTCGATGTCAATGTTTCTCTGCTAAGTGCAACTGTCTTTGTCTTTGAAACGTAGAAATTTTCAACGTCATTCTCCGTTTGGGCAATTTTTATTTTTCCGTTTAATTTAAAATGGTTTAAGTTATGAACAAAATCCAAAATATTAAGATCTGTCTTTGCCGGAGTTGAATTTGCTTTTGTGTAAATTTGCATAAATCTTTCAGATGAGAAAGATGCGATAGATAAAATTATGCTAAACACCACTATCGCTATCACCACTCCTATTAAAATCCAAAGTTCTTTGCTCATACTTTTATTATATATAATTTTTTGGATTTTTACAAGAATTTTAGCTATGTTTCCAAAACAATAGTATCTCCAACAGCAACTGTTTCACCTTCTGGAGGGAGCTGTCTTGTAACTTTTCCGCCCTCGCCATAAATTTCATAGTCTATTCCAAGTTTAATCAAAATTTCACTCGCCTGGCTTATCGGAAGTCCAACAAGATTTGGCATTTCGATATATTCCTTCTTAATTTCCTCATTGTCTTTCGGAATTTGAAGATATTCAAACATCTTCTCAAAGATTATCTTTCCATAAGGCAGAGCGACAATACTTCCATAATATGCCCCCGCGCCCGGCTCATCTACAAACACTAGTATTGCATAGTCTGGATTGTTTGCGGGATAAACTCCAATAAAGCTGGAGATATACTTTCCTTGAGCAATCTTTCCGCTCTCGTCATATTTCTGAGCTGTTCCTGTCTTTCCTCCCACATTATATCCTTCTAGGAAAGAGCAATCTCCATGTTTATTCGTCGCTTTCTCAAGAAGATAGTTCATTTTTTGCGATGTTTCTGCTGAAAGGATGTTTCTCCTAATATTTGGAGAGTCCACCTTTTGAATTGTCGGCGTTGGAAGATTTCCTCCGTTTACAATTCCAGAAACAGAGGTTAATAGTTGCAGCGGAGAAACTGTAATTGCGTGGCCGAATCCCATTCTTGCAAGGTCAACATTTTTAACGAGCTTTTGAGACATAAGGATTCCCTTGGCTTCGCCCGCCAAGTTAACTCCTGTCGACTGACCTAGCCCGAAGAGTTTAGCGTACTTATAGAATCTTTCAACCCCTAGTCTAAGTGCTAGGTTCATGAACACACAGTTACATGAGTTTGCAAATCCCTCAACTAGCGTCTGAGATCCGTGACCTATTGTTCTCCAACATTTGATTCTCACTCCGTCGACCATCATATATCCTGGGCAATAAAATCTTTCATTGAAGTTTGTCAGTCCCTCTTCTAGAGCTGCAGCAAGAGTCAAAATTTTAAAAGTTGAGCCCGGCTCATAGAGGTCAGTTATCCCCTTTATTTTTGAATAATCAAATAGCTCTGTTAAATTATCTCTTGGAACTTCGTTTAAATTAAAGCTTGGCTTTGTGGATAACGCTAAGATTTCACCAGTCTTTGCATTCATAACAATTCCCGTCACACTCTTCGCCTTTTGTTCCTGCATAATTTGATCTAGCGTCTGCTCAACAATAAGCTCAATCTTTGAGTCAACGCTGAGTGTGAGGTCGCTGCCCTTTTCCCCGTTTACATAATATCTTAGTGTTCCTGTAATTTCTTTGCCCTGAAGGTCACTTTGAGTGAACGAATATCCGTCTTTGCCTTGAAGAGATGAGTTGAAATATGCCTCAACTCCCGTTTGCCCCAAGTTATCCGAACTTGTAAATCCCAAAACTTGCGTCAAAAAGTCGCCATATGGATAATATCTTGCTACATTTTCAGCTAAATATATTCCTCTGAATTTTTGATTGTATATTTCCTCGGCAGTGTCTGTGTCCACCTGCATTTTTAGTAAAACTTCGGATATATTTTTCTGCGAAAGTTTGTCGTAGATTGTGGAAAAGTTGATATCTAGTTTTTGTGATAAAAACTCCGCTATCCTGTCCTTTTCTGTTATCTCCCTCGCCCTTGCATAAACATTATATGTTGTGTAGCTCACAGCAAGCGTCGATCCCGTTCGGTCATAGATTGTCCCCCTTGGTGCAACAATTGCTAGATCTCTCGTCCACTGGCTTGTCGCCTTATTTTGCAGATTTTTGCCATTGATGATTTGTATCACAAAAAGGCGGACTATGAGTGCACAAAAAAGAAAGGATATCAGCAAAATAATTGCTAATATCCTCTTTCGTAGTGAATGTAGCGTATACAGTTTTTGCAAATCAACCTCCGAACATCCCGATTAAAAAATTGCAAACTCTGTCAAACCAGTTGGAACTCTCATAAAGTGACGATGCTCCAAGGTCTTCTTCTGGAAAAGTTTCAAAAAGGTTCAAAGATCGATTTCCCGTTTCTGTAGAATAGATTTTTTGAATAAGGCTTGTTAAACTTGCATTATATCCCGATTGCATCTGCTCAAACTGTGCGTTAACTTTTACAATTTCAACTGTAGTTGTTATGCAGAATGCAGCAAGAACGCAGAAAGCAACTCCGATTATTGCAGCTTTAAGCTTTTTGTTAAGCTTAAACTTTTGTTTTTCCTCTTTCTTTGTGGATACTTTAAAAACTTTCTTTCTTTGCTCTGGAGGAAGTTCCTCTATCTTATCGAAATTCGGCTTTTCAACTATCTCTTCGCTTACAGGAGTGGAAAATAATTTTTCAGTGAGCTCTTTGTCCTTCCTCTCAACTTCTCTCGTCTTTTCAGTTTTGAGTTTGACTTTAACTTCTTTTTTTTCAGTTTCTTTTTCAAGCAAAAGAACTTCTTTCATATTATATTCTCCTCCTTTTGTAAATATTTCTATTTCTTCTCGAATATTCTCAGTTTCGCCGACGCACTTCTAGGATTGATTTTCAGCTCCTCCTCGCTCGCTGTTATCGGCTTTCTATTGACAAGTTTTCCCTCCGCCTTGTGACCACAAATACATATAGGTGTCTTTGGCGGACAAATACAATCTGTCGTTAAATCCCTAAATACATTTTTTACTATTCTATCTTCTAAGCTATGGAAGGAAATAACTGCAAATCTTCCTCCGCTCTTTAACATTGATGCTAAATCTCTTAGAGTTTTATCAAGTCCCTCAAGCTCGCCATTGACCTCAATTCTTATTGCTTGGAAGGTTTGCTTTGAAACTCCCCCTTTCCCGAAGATAACTTTCTTTGGAAATGAGTTTTCTATTATGTTTTTAAGCTCAAAAGTCGTGCATATAGGCTTTTTTGCTCTTTCTGCGATAATATTATCAACAATTCTTTTTGCGTTGGATTCCTCGCCATATTCGTAGAGAATTTTAAGTAACTTTTCCTTGTTATATGTATTGACAACATCATATGCTGTCAGTTTTTGATCCTTGTCCATTCGCATATCTAAAGGGCCGTCATGAAGGAAGGAAAATCCTCTTTCTCCCTCGTCGATTTGGTGAGAGCTCACTCCAAGGTCAATGAGTATTCCATCCACTGCGTCCACGCCCTGTTCAATCAGCTTTTCTTTTGCGTCATGAAAGTTTGATTTAATGATTAAAAAGTTCTTAAAATCCTTCAATCTCTCCGTGCTTGCCTTTATGGCATTTTCATCTCTATCGAATCCATAGAGAAAGCCTTTCTTCGCTCTCTTAATTATTTCATAGGAATGGCCAGCGCCTCCGATTGTACAATCGACATAAATACCGGCGGGCTTAATGTTAAGCCCGTCAATTACTGCATTTAATAAAACCGGTATATGTTCAAATTTCATTATTCTCCTAATGTTCCTTCTTCTGTTGTAGAACTTGTAATTCCAAGGAATTTCTTAAGTTGTTCTTTAAGCTCGTCGCTAATTTCAGTTTGAGCATCAATCTTATCTGCAATTTCTTGTTTGTCTTCGTCTTTTAATTCAACTTTAATATCGCTTTCTTCTGCGTTATTTAAGATGTTAGAAATTTTCTCTTCATCTGATTTAATCTTTTCTTCTTTCTCGGTTAAATCTGTAATTTCCGAGTAATCAAAAGCGGTGTCAATCAAATCTCCAACTTTAGCTTTATCAACCTCGCCACCAACAACAACCGTGTCAAGTTTTTCAAAGAACTTAACATCTTTCTTTGCTTCTTGGATTTCTTGAACTGTTCTAAGAAGTTCAGTGTACTTAATTTCCCAAGGATTCTTTGATCCAATGAGTGCGATTGATTCTGGATATTCGGTCTTGATATATTCGAATAGATCCATAAACATTGCATTGAATAGTCCAGTTTCTTCTTTCTTGTTCTCGCTTGAAGTTGTAAGTTCGACTCTAAATGCATTGAGTTTAATTGCATCTAGGACTATTCCAACTTGCTCATAAGTTACATTTGCCTCAACTGTGTCATCGTCTGGATCTGGGAACACGATTGTTCCTTCTTTTGGCATAACTCCGACTAAAGTCTTGATAATGTGAGTAAGCTCGCTCACTTGATCTTCACTTGCACCTTCAGTAGTTGTAACTGAGCTGATGTCAAGTGTCGTGGTCTTGCCAGTCACAGAGTTTACATTCTTTGCAATAAGTGTCATCATGTCATTTACAAGTGTTTTCATGCTCTTAGCATAAAGCACTGGAACAACGAAATTGTCTAATTTATCATTTTCAATTAATTTTACAACGTCTTGGAAGCTTTCATGATTTGTTACAAGTGCTGTGAGAACTGTTCTTTCGTCTGTACCCTCTCCAATCTTAGTGTTGTATGCCTCAACAATAACCTGTGAAATTTTGTTTATATCATATTCCCAATTAGCATATGACTTTTCAAAGTCTAACGTTTTATCCTCACCTGTTCCGTTATATACATCGAGTTTTGATAGATCGAGGAATCTTACATCTGAAAGAATATCTGTAATTTTTGTGAAGAATGAATTTCTAAATCCGTCAACTTTGTAGAATTTAGTTATAACATTCGTGAGCATGTTTGAATAAACAGTCTTGCCGTCAACAACTTTTGAGTCTTCTGCCAAAACTTTTGCGATCTGGTCTACAGCCTGAGTTGCGTCTGCTGTTTCGTCAGTTATAACGTCATATAGGTCAAATTTAAGCACGTCTTTTACTGGACTTTTTAAGTAGTCCAAGAGTCTTACATATGATGTAATCTGTGGCTCATTTTGAACCTTTAAAAGATTTTCCATGTCGTTCTTTTCTAAGAACTGTTTCATAACTGATTTATTGTCTTTTCTAAACACTTCAAGCTGATCAATATTATCAAGCAATCTTCCCAAGCAATCGAAAGCCTTGTCAACCTTCTCTTCTGGTGTTTTTAATATTGAATATACATCGTCAACAACATCAATAACAGAAATAGTTGAGTTTACATCGACTAAATTTCCTGCGATGTTAAGTATGTTAGTTTTAAACCTTTCCCAATCTGTAACTTCTGTTGAGCCGCCTTTTAGATCGATAGTTTCTTCATCAACTTTTTTTGCAACAATTTCTAAAGCTGGAGAGATTCCGTCTTTAACAACGTTCATATCAAGAAAACTGTTGACCATTTTAAGTACAGACTCTTTATTTGCCTCAACGAGAATCTCATTGAAGATATCTTCAGTAGTTGCCTCTTTATCTAAAAGAATGTAGTCCAAAATGCCCGATTCTCCTGCAACTGCAATAACTGAATATGCTTGTTTCAAGTCGTTTAAGAAATATTCCTTAACTGTGTTGTCATCAAATGAATTAGCGATTGCGTCCAATAGATCTGCATATTCACTGAGGTCTATATCTGTAAATTTATCATAATTCTTAATTAAATCTCCGATTAGGGTTGTTCCAAGTCCTTTGATAAGTCCGCTTTCGAACATTCTATCAACGCACTTGTTAAGCTCTGTCCAATTGACTTCTTTAAAACTCTCTCCCTCTGGAGATGCAACAGCTTTTGACATTTCAGAAATAGTGTTATATACAGTAAAGTAGTTCAAGACATCTTGTCTTAGCATTACTTTTTCGCCAGCTACGTCAAACTTTACAAGCTGGTCAAAAATGAAGTTATCGAGGCCAAACATTTTTGTCATCCAACCTAAAGCGCTTTTGTTATATGCACCAACTGCCTCTGTTACTTCTACAGGCACATTTTCTTCGATTAAAGTTTTTGAATTTGGAGTAGAAGCTTCTGCGGTGTTTCCCTCTGATACAGTATAAAGTGGCTTTGTTTCAGTCTGAACATCGTCGAGCATTCCTGTAAGTGCGGTCAGTGGAGCAAAAGCTAAGATTGTAAATACAAGCCCTTTAATAACTCCGAATCCTGCACCCAGCCATTTATCTCTCTTTGCATTGTAAGTAGGTTTTTGTTCCCTCTTTTTGAGGCATGTCACATCGATTATCTTATATACAATATATCCAAGAAGTCTCATGATTCCATACATTACGAAGAATACTACAACGTTTACAACGATCATTGGAACAGCTTCAAGGAAAGCTTGCAAAGCAGATGATGATTCAACGGCTGTCTTTAAATCTCCAATACTGCTCACCATGTCAATAATAAGCTGGGAAAGTGGCTTACTTGTGCCATCGACACTGACTGAAATTCCAAGCACTGCTTTTGAGATGGCTGGAGTAATTAAATATGCCACGATAACAAGAGTAACTGAAATTGCAAAGTTGATAACACCTCTTATAAGTCTTCTTTTGTAACCAATAAAGAATGAGCAAATTAAAATAATGCCCAACAACAAATAACTAACTAAAGTTACAATTCCTCCAATCGACATATCGACCTCCTTGGCTCAATGTTTGCCATATATTCCTATAATTATCTATAGAATATAATATTTTGAGAAAAATATCAAATATATTGGGGCAAAATGAATAACTTTTTGAGTTTTTTGAAAAAATATTTCTACCTCAATCGACAAGGTTTTACATATATTTTTTTACAAAAAAGAGGAATAAAAAATTTTTTTATAACAAATATTTCACTTTGTGTAACAAAATTTATATTAAGATAACTATATATATTTTTTTGAAAAATTTGTTAATTTTTTTTAACAAAAACATTTGACAAATAAAAACCTACATATTATTATTAAAGCAAGTAAACACAAGATGTAGCGAAGAAAATTATTTATAAACACTATATATTGTATTGTTGGTTTACTAGCAAAGGAGGAGAAATTATGCCAAAATACATCATCAAAAGAGACGGGAGAATCGTTGAATTCGACGTTACTAAAATTGAAAATGCTATCATCAAAGCGATGAATGCAGTTGGAGCAAATGAGCTTAAGAAAGTTAAGAAAATTGCTGGGCTAGTTGAAAAAGATCTTGAAGAGAAGTTTATAGATGACAATCCTACTGTTGAACAGATTCAAGACAGCGTTGAAAAAGCTTTAATGAACACCGGATGTGATGATGTCGCAAAGGCATATATCCTTTACAGAAATAAAAGAAATCAAATTCGTGAAATGAGTTCAAATCTTATGAAAACTTATGACGAAATCTGCAATGTAGCAACAGATAAGAGCGACATCAAGAGAGAAAACGCCAATATCGACGGAAACACCGCAATGGGCACAATGCTTAGATTCGGATCTGAAGGAGCTAAGGATTATTACACAAAGTTTGTTTTAACTCCTGAAGAAAGCGCAGCTCACAGAAACGGAGATATACATATCCACGATATGGACTTCTATACACTGACTGAAACTTGCTGCCAAATTGATATTATAAAACTCTTCACAGGTGGCTTTGGAACAGGTCACGGGTTTGTTCGTGAGCCAAACGATATCAGAACATATGCTGCTCTTGCCTGCATAGCTATCCAAGCAAATCAAAACGATCAACACGGCGGACAAAGCATTCCTAACTTCGACTATGGAATGGCTCCTGGTGTTAGAAAAACATATAAAAAACTTTATAGAACAAACTTTGTTAAAGCATACAATCTTGTCGTTGGCGGAGCTTTAAGCGAAGCTGATATCAAAGAAAAATTCCTTCAAATGGAAAAAGAGGGACTTATACCTACTCTTGCACAAGATGATAAGTATGATATCCGCGAGAGAGAGATGTTCTCTGGACTTAGCGATGTTGATTACAACAAGATCAGAGCATTCGCAAGAAAACAAAGTCTTGACGAAACAGACGATGCGACATATCAAGCAATGGAAGCTTTAGTTCACAATCTTAACACAATGCACTCAAGAGCTGGGGCTCAAGTTCCATTCTCATCAATTAACTTCGGAACAGACACAACACCAGAAGGAAGAATGGCAATTAAAAATATTCTCCTCGCTGTTGAGGCAGGAATGGGCGACGGAGAAACAGCTATCTTCCCTATCAGCATTTTCAAAGTTAAAGAAGGCGTAAACTACAATCCTTCAGATCCAAACTATGATTTATTCAAACTCGCAATTAGAGTGAGCGCGAAGAGAATGTTCCCTAACTTCTCATTCATCGACGCTCCATTCAATTTACAGTACTATAAGACAGGTCACCCTGAAACAGAAATCGCATACATGGGATGCAGAACAAGAGTTATGGCAAACGTTTATGACCCAACAAGGGAAATAACATATGGAAGAGGAAATTTAAGTTTCACATCAATCAATCTTCCAAGAATTGCCATTGAATCAAAGAAAAACATGAAAGAGTTCTATAAGATTCTCGACGAGAGAATGGAGCTCGTTGCAAATCAGCTATTGCACAGACTCGGCTGGCAGAGCATGAAGAAAGTTAAAAACTATCCATTCCTTATGGGACAAGGCGTTTGGATTGATTCAGAAAAACTTAAGCCAGACGACAGCATCGCAGAAGTTCTAAAACATGGAACACTAACTTGCGGATTTATCGGGCTTGCAGAAGCACTTGTTTATCTCACAGGAAAACATCACGGGGAAAGTCAAAAATCTTGGGATCTTGGATATGAAATTATCAAGCACATGAGAGAATTCTATGACAAGAAGGCACAAGAGTACAAGCTTAACTTCTCGCTTATCGCAACTCCAGCAGAAGGGCTTTCAGGAAGATTTGTTAAGATTGATAGAAAGAAATTTGGCGTAATTCCAAATGTAACAGATAGAGATTATTACACAAATTCCTTCCATATTCCAGTTTATTACAACATTTCAGCCTTTGATAAGATCGACAAGGAAGCGCCTTTCCACGACCTTACAAATGGCGGGCATATCTCTTATATCGAACTTGACGGAGATACATCAACAAACCTTGATGCTTTTGAGAAAATCATTCGTCACATGAAGGAAGCAGGAATCGGATATGGTGCAATCAATCACCCTATCGACAGGGACCCTATTTGTGGATACAATGGAATTATTGGAGATACATGTCCTCACTGCGGAAGAAAAGAAAATGAGGGATATGTTGGATTTGAAAGAATCAGAAGAATAACAGGATATCTTGTTGGAACTCTCGACAGATTTAATAACGGCAAGAGAGCAGAAGAACATGATAGAGTAAAACACAGCATTAACGTCGAATAAGGAGCAAAATGAAAAACGATCTCAGAATTGCAGGATTAGTTAAAGATTCAATTGTGGACGGCCCAGGCTTAAGATTCACTGTTTTTACGCAGGGCTGCCCTCATCACTGCAAGGGCTGTCATAATCCGAAAACTCATGACTTCAAAGGTGGAAGAGTCGTTTCTATTGATTACATTTTAAAAGAGCTAAAAAGTGACAGAGGTGCAACTGGCGTTACTTTCTCAGGCGGAGAACCTTTTTCTCAAGCGACAAAGCTCATCCCTCTCGCAAAGAAAATTAGAGAGGGAGGATATGATTTAGCTTCATATTCAGGCTGGACTTTTGAAGAGCTTTATAGCGGCAAAATCCCTGGAGCTAGAGAGCTACTTGGATATATCGATGTTCTTATCGACGGAAAGTTCATTTTAGAGCAGCGCTCTTTGGAGCTATCTTTCAGAGGTTCAAAAAATCAACGTCTTATCGATGTCCCAAAGAGTTTAAAAATGGGATTCGCTGTTGAAACGAATCGAATTGATTGGCTCGGCAAGGAATATAAATATAACACCATGGACGAGTTTGCCCCAAAGAATATCAGGGATATGGGAAAATAATTCTTTCTTTAAAATGACTGTTAATAAAAATTTTACAGGAAGATTTTAACATATTAAAATTCAGTTAAAAATCTAAATGATTGAAACTTGAAAAATTTAAAATGAATCTTGAAAAAAGAATTTTTATGAAATTGAAATAAAAAAAATATGAAATTTTTAAAAGATTGAAACAAAAAAAACGAGCATATGCCCGTTTTTTTATTTTCCCGATATATTTACTCAGTTTATTTCCTCACACATTTATGAGGTCTGTTTTTTCTTCTTTTTCACGCTCTTAACAACAACTGCTGTGACCATGTAGATCGCAAAAGCAGCGATAACTCCGATACTAACGTATGATCCAATATCGATCCATACTTCATTGTCAGAAAGGATAACAAACTCGCCAAGCGTATCGGTTTCGACTTCCAAATAGTCTCCATTTCTTGTTGAAGAAAGTAGGACATAATCTCCATTTCTGTTTCTTCCATAGATATAGAAGTTTGTTCTATCTTCATATCCAACAGGAATTTCAAACTTAACTTTGATTGAGTCTTTGAGATCCTTCTTCTTGTTGTTTTCTTCAAGTGAAACATTGAATGATGCAACAACTTGCTTGCTTGAATTAACAAGCCCACCATAGTCAACATTTTCCTCATCGACAACAAGTTTTGTTCCCTTGCTTAATGTCGTGTTTGTCTTTGACTCTAATGAAACTTTCTTATCCTCATCCGCAAGCTCGTTATATGTAATATTTGCTGTCAAATTCTCTGGATAAACAATTTCATAGTTCTTAGCTTTATCGCCAACAAGAGAAACATTGTATACAACAACTTTAATATTGTTTCCAACTTCTGCACTTTCAAATTTTGCAGATGTTTCCTTGTCGTATGCGAGTTTTACGTCCTCGTCAATAAGCCCTGAAATAACCGGATTTTTGATGTACGCAACAGTTGTTCCGTCGTAAACTTTATCTTGGATATTTACGTTCAAATATGCCTTTTTAGGGCGTATTGTGAGATAATTCTCAGTTAAAATTACGTTGTAGTTTACATTATTAAATGCACTAACTAATCTGTATTTTCCAACTTCGTCATTTCCTTCTTTTGAAACGCCTCCGAGGAGCACATCTCCGCCAAGGAGCTCTCCTGCCGTAATTTCATATTCAAATGTTGGAGTGATATCTCCATAAGTTTTTTCGTAGTCGTAAGTCTTAACATAAATATTAATTGGCTTAATTACAAAACTTCCTTTTATAAAGTTGATTTTGTAATTTCTACCTAGTGATAAGTTGCTTCGAATATCATAAGTTCCTGCGTTGTCCCCGCTAACTCTGTAGATATTTCCAGTAAACTCGTCGCCGTCAAGGATTGTTCCACTTTGGATTACATATGTGAGCTCTGGATCTGCCTCTCCATATTTTTTTTGCTTATCTTCAGCAAGTATTGTTATTTCTCTTCTTTGAATTGTGAAATATGAAGGAATAAATGTGATTTCATAGTTGTCATTAGAAAGAGTTGAAGAAATTAAGTATCTTCCCGTCTTTTCATAAGCCTTTGGATCAACAGCTGTAACAGGTTTTTCTCTCTCCAAAGATCCTTCAAGCATGTCGCCCTCGCATAGGCTATCACTAAGAGAATATGTGAGCTCTGGATCTGCTTCTCCATAGACCTTTGTAAGTGCGTCTGCTGTAATTGTAAGCGGACGTTTTTCAATTATGAATGTTCCCGCAGTGAAAGTTAAAATATAGTTGTCATTTGCTTTCAAACTTCCTTGCGAAATAGCATATTCTCCGGTAGCTTCCCCTTCCTCACGGGAAAGAGTTCCTTCAAATTGATCCTCGCCTTTAAGAGATCCATTTGTGATCGTAAATGTGAGTACACCGTCTTTGTTTCCATATTTCTTTGTTATAGTGTCAGCTTTAATTTCAATTTCAACTTTCATAACATTGAGTTTTCCTGGAATAAAGTCGATTATGTAGTTCTCTCCAAGGCTGTAACTACCAACTTGAATCTCATATTCACCCGTTCCTTCTCCACTTTCACGTGTCATTTTTCCAACTTCAATGCTTTCAATTTCATCGTCGTTCTCTAACTTCCCTTCAACAATTGAGATTGTGAAGATCGGATCAGCTTCGCCATATTCCTTGTATTTGTCATCGGCTTTAACTGTGATCTGTTTTGGAGAAATACTAAACTTAGCGTTCTCGAAATTAATGTTGTATCTTGGGTCGTTCAAACTTGTATATGTAATCGTATAAATTCCAACATTTTCCCCATATTCTCTCTTAAGTTTGAGGGATAATTTATCTCCATTTACAATGTTTTTAGCTGTATAACTTAACTCTGGATCTTCTTCCCCATAAACTTTTGAAGAGTCTTTTGCTTTAACTTCAATATCTCTCTTTGAAATAAGTAAATATTGTTCTTTAAAGCTCTTAATTGTGTAATTCTTAGGGCAATTTAATGTTCCGATCTTAATTAAGTATTTTCCTGGATTCTCCCCTTCTTCTCTCTCTAAATTTCCTTCAAAAAGATTTTCTGGCGTATCATCGTATTTTAGTTTTGATAAATCCTTGATTTCAAATCTTAAAACGGGATCATTTTCGCCGTAAATTTTCTCGCAAGCAAATGCTTCAAGCTCAATTTCTTGTCTTAAAATCGTGTAATATGCTTGGTTTTTACTAATTATGTTATAATTTTTGTTATTTTCATTTGTTATATCATTTAAGTGAATTTCATATTCTCCGACATCTCTTCCGCACTCTCTTATAAGACTTCCAACAAGACTTTCCCCTTCAATTAATCCTTCACTTGTGTATGTTAAAGCGACATCATTGTCACCATATGTTATTGTTTTATCTGCAACTGTAACAAAAACATCTTTTCTCTTAATTGAAGCTTTAAGCTCTCCAAAAATTTCTTCTATTGTATAGTTGCCAAGTCTTTCGCCAAAGAAATATGAATTTTTAATGATGATTTTCTTGTTTTCTCCAGCATTTGCGTCTTCAAATTCCATTGTTGCGTTAAATTCAATCTGATCTCTGTCCGCAACATTTGAAAGGAAGTAAGTGTAGTTGGCTGAAGTGTTGCCATCGTAAACTTTGTCCTCAATTGTGATATCGAGGCTCAACTTTCTTGATGATATTACAAGTTCACTTCCCGTGAAATTTTCAATGTTGTAATTTATGTTTGAAAGCGTTCCTATGCTAATTTTATACACTCCGACATCCTCGCCTTCCTCTCTGGCAAGTTTTCCCTCAAGAAGTTCCCCGTCAACTAAGTTTGTCGCAGAGTATTCAAGCTCTGGGTCATTTTCGCCATAAACTTTTTCTAAATTCTTTGCTACGATATCAATATTTCTTTTTCTAATTACATATGTTGCTCCAATAAATTCAATCGCATAGTTTGGGTTATCTAGAGTGTTTTGTCTAATTGTATATGTTCCAGCGTCTGTGCTGTCAATAGCTATATTCCCGCTCAAGCTATCATTTTCCAAAAGCCCTTCAATGTCGTATTCCAAGTTTATTTTATCTCCGAAAATTGAAGATCCATTCTTGGCCGTGATTTTCAGTGCTCTTGGCTTTATTGCAGCCTTAAACACAGTTCCGTCTGTGAGCAATTTGTAATTATCTTTGCTATTTCCTTTAAGAGCGATATGATCAAATCTAATTTCTCTTTCACCCGCGTTATAGTCCGTGAAAGAAATGCTTAAATCTAATGCTAAGTCGTCAGACGCGACTTTGTTTCTAATTGTATAAGATAGTAGTTCTGCATCTGTTGTTTTATCATAAATTTTTTCTGCAACTTCAATATTCTCAACCGAGACTTCTCTTTTATTAATTGTATAGTAGTGTTGTCCCTGCAGAGTACAATTGTAGTTTGGATTATTTGTATTTAATTCGCCAATATTAATGAGATATCTTCCGATATTTTCACCCGGTTCTCTTCCGAGTTTTCCTGAAATGGCACTCTCGTCTGTTTCATATGGAATGGCATCATCGATATCTCCGTAAGTTTTTGACATATCGCGTGTTGTA
>ERZ808286.256-NODE-256-length-38655-cov-5.338705_pt1 | contig 38655 bp, 32 predicted proteins | sample MGYA00521276_ERZ808286 | MGnify/ENA primary metagenome ERZ808286 (study PRJEB31516, sample SAMN03275607) | gut metagenome | biome: mammalia-associated habitat; material: feces | host: Papio cynocephalus | place: Kenya | collected 2012-08-01 ... | reverse complement strand
TTGAGGCGAATTTCAAGCAGGAGAACGGACTCTATGCTGTTCCCGTCACGGCCAGCACGATGATGAATTCGCCGCGGGGAAACGCTGTCTACCCGGTGGACTTCAACGCCGCGATGGCCATAAACGCATCGTATATGTCGGCGCTCGGAGACATCCTGAACGACAAGGAGCTGAGCTTCCAGTACCGCAAGATGTATTTCTCAATCAAAACGAGAATCAATTCGATGATGTGGGACGAGGAGTCCGGTTTCTACTACGATCTTGACATGACGCAGAACTGGCTCAACATCAAGACGATAGCCGCATATTGGACAATGCTCGCGGAAATTCCAAGCGCGGACAAGGCGGACAGGCTTGTCGCCCATCTGGGAAATCCGAAGACGTTCGGAACAGACCATCCGTTTCCGACGCTCAGCGCAGACAGCGAATTCTTCAGCGAATCCGGCAACGGATGGTGCGGCAGCGTAATGCCCGCATTCAATTTTATGGTTATAAAAGGACTTGAACAGTATGCGCAGTACGAGCTTGCGAGGGAATGTTCGATACGGCATCTGTACTATGTCCTTGAGACACTTATGCCCAACAACGAGAAGGAGCACGGCGACCTGTACGAAGCCTATTTACCGTGCAGGGAAGGAAAAGCTTCCATGGAAGGGAACGAAGCTTTTCCGCGGCCGCACTACCTTATCACGGCGGGACTTTCCACCATCGCCCTTATGATTGAGAATGTTATAGGACTTTCAATCAGTCTGCCACGAAAGACTGTTGACTGGATTATTCCGAATCTTGAGATAATGGGCATCGAGAATCTTTCCCTAAAACGCAACCTCATCACCATACTCAGCAACAAGAGCAACAGAGGGTGGGAAATTCAGATGGAAAGCGAGAAGCTTTACTACTTTACGATCAATATTCTTGATCAGAAGAAAAAGACTCTGCCAATCCCTTCAGGCAAGTGTTCAATGCTTATAGACAAACTATAGGACCGGAGTAAAACTATGGCAACCCCTGAAGCAGTCATTGAAATCGGTTCTACAGGGGTACGTCTCCTTGTAGCCGAATTCACCGCTGACAGAAAAAGAATCGTTCTGGACCGTTCGGAACTGCCGCTTCCGCTTGCAAGAGATGTGTTCACGGATGCGACCATAAGCCGGGAAACCCAGAACCAGTGCATCCAGATACTCAAACGTTACTGCGAACAGCTTGAGGGCTGGGGCTTGAAGCCGTCAGACGCATACATTTTTGCGACAAGCGCATTCCGCGAGGCGAACAACAGCGACGCCGTTCTTGACAGGATTCTTGTGCAGACAGGCTTCCGCGTAAAAATCGTTGACGGAATTGAGGAAAACAGGCTGATGTATCTGGCCGTAGCCGACTCCTTCAAGGATGAGCCGGTGAATTTCAAGAAGGACGATACTGTCATTCTTGTTGTCGGCGGCGGAAGCACCGAAATGATGATGATTTCAAACGGAAAGATGGCCGGAGTCCACAGCCTCAGGCTCGGAACCGTCAGAATCGAACAGCAGCTGCGCTCGATGGCGACATCCTACGAGGACATGAAGCGGTATGTCCAGGAATCAATCAACAACACAAAAGGCTCCCTCGAAAGCGAGCTCAACCTTTCCGAGGTGAAGCAGTTCATAGCGGTCGGCTCGGACACGATGCTTGCGGCCATGACCGTAGGAAGACCGATTTCGACATTCCTGTGGGAAATAGACCGTGACGACTTTGACGGTTTTGTCAGGGAAATCCAGTCCTATTCCGTGGATGAATGTGTCGCGCACTTCAAAATCTCGTACAACGACGCGCAGACAATGCAGGTGAGCCTGCTGATATACAACCTGTTCATTCATCTTACAAAGGTCAAGAAAATCCTCGTCTCCGAGACCAATATCCGCGACGGACTGATAATAAGCCGACATTCCACCGAAAACGAGGAGCTGCAGCAGGAATTCAACATGCAGATAACGGCCTCCGCAAGAAATCTGCTGAGAAAATATCACGGCGACGAGATTCACGCCGAATGTGTCCGGATGATTGCGCTCAAAATCTACGATGCGATGAAGAACGAGATGGCGCTGGATGACCATGCGCGCAAACTCCTTGAGGTCGCGGCGATTCTCCACGACATAGGGCTTTTCATCAGGATGGACAGCCACAATCTGCACAGCTATTACATCATCCACAACTCCGAAATTTTCGGTCTTTCAAAGGTGGACAACACGATTGTCTCGGAAATCGCAAAATATCACCGCGGAAAGCTGATGCCTCAGGACGAGGAGAGTTTCCAGATGCTTCCGCGCATAGACAGGATGATGATTCTGAAGCTTACGGCGATTCTCCGGATTGCCGACGCGCTGGACCGCGGGCATATACAGAAGCTTTCGGACCTTTCGATAAGCTTCGGGCAGGACGTGCTGAATCTTCATGCAAAGAATTCGACGAACATTGTGCTTGAAAAACTTGCGCTGTCGGAAAAAGCAGGAATGTTTGAGTCTGTTTTTGGTTATAAAGTTATACTTTCGTAGAAACAAGGAATTTTCATTATGAATTCGAGATTTTTTAACAGGGAACTTTCATGGATAGAATTCAACAACAGGGTGCTGCATCAGGCGCTGCGCAAGGAGCTTCCGCTTCTTGAGAGGCTGCAGTTCATATCAATCGTCACGAGCAATTTTGACGAATTCTTCCAGGTGCGCGTCGCGTCCGCAAAAAGAGCGCAGTTCGACTCTCCCGACACGCAGGATATATCAGGCCTCACACCGTCCGTCCTTCTCATGAACATTTCGGCACGGGCGCATCAGATTATACGCAGCCAGCACGACTGCCTGATGAACGACATAATTCCGTGCCTCGCGGAGGAGGGACTTGTCTACATGACGCCGGGAACATATTCTCCGTTCCAGAAGGAATACATCCAGAATATGTTCCGCACGGACATTTTTCCGCTGCTGACACCGATGCGCACTGACACGGAGACATTTCCTCACATAACAAACCTGAATATGTACGCCGGTTTTCTGCTCAAGCCGATTCCAGGAATAAGAACCTCGTCGGATGAGCTTAAAGGAACCGATGACAGCCCGCGGATTGCGCTGGTTCAGATTCCAACGGGAATCCCGCACATCGTATGGCTTCCTGAATCGGGAAAGACAAAACCGTTCGCGCTGATTGAGGACATAATCACCCAGTTCGGAACGCAGCTTTTTCCGGGATTCACGGTTGACGAGACGCTGCTGTTCAAGGTCGCCCGCGATGCGGATTTTGCGGTGGACGAGGATTCGGGCAATAATTTCATACATGCGATGGAAAAAGTCCTTGTCCAGCGCAAGTCGTCTTTTCCGGTGCAACTTTCGTGCAATGCGACGAGCGACACGATAATGAAATTCCTTGCAGAAAAGCTGGAGCTGAAGGACGATGACATCTACCGGACGGAAGGAATTCTTGATCCGCAGGTGCTGATGGAGTTGAGAAGCGCGGACGAGAACGGAAAACTCAGTTTTCCGGAATGGAATCATTTTTATCCCGCCGATCTGCCCAAGGACGAGCCTTATTGGGACATTCTCAAGGTACGCGATAAAATTCTCCATGTTCCGTACGAAAGCTACGAGCCTGTCGTAAAATTCATATCGGATGCGGCTGACGATCCGGATGTTCTTGCAATCAAGATGACGCTCTACCGCACAGGCCGGGATTCCCCAATAATATCCGCGCTCGAAAGAGCCGCAGGAAGGGGAAAGCAGGTCGTTGTCCTTGTGGAGCTGAAGGCCCGTTTTGACGAGGAGAGGAACATCGCCTGGGCATCCGAGCTTGAGAACGCCGGCGTTACTGTAATCTATGGACTTGTGAATCTCAAAGTCCACGCAAAAATTCTTATGGTGATGAGGCGCGAGAGCGATACGGTAAAACGGTACGTCCATCTTGCGACCGGAAACTACAATCCCAAAACCGCAAAACTTTATTCCGACATATCGCTTTTTACGGCGAATCAGGAAATCGCCAACGATGCGACCCAGTTCTTCAACCTTGTGACAGGATACTCGACACTGCAGAACATGAAATACCTCGGAATGGCGCCGGTCACGCTGAAATCAAGGCTTCTGGCAATGATTCAGCGCGAAATTGACCGGAGCTCCGATGAGCAGCCCGGAATGATTGTCGCCAAAATGAACAGCCTGACCCATGAGGAGATAATCTCCGCGCTTTACAGGGCAAGCTGCGCGGGAGTAAAAATTCTCCTGAACATCCGCGGAATCTGCATGCTTGTTCCCGGAGTCAAAGGAATGAGCGAGAACATAAAGGTCGTGTCGATTGTGGACAGATACCTTGAGCACGCCAGAATTTTCTACTTTCAGAACGGAGGAACTCCGGAGCTATACTGCTCAAGCGCGGACTGGATGCCCAGAAACCTTGACCGCAGAATCGAGCTGATGTTCCCGATTCTTGAGCCGGCTGCCTTTACGGAGGTAAAATCCATACTGGACACATATTTTGAGGACAATGTGAATGCGCTGGAGCTCACCTCGTCCGGGGAATGGGTTTCCGTCAGAAATTCAGGAAAATCTGAATTCCGTGCGCAGGAGGAGCTGTACAGAAAATACAAAAAACTGAACGACAAGCCTGTCTCCGGACACGGCGTGGAATTCAAGGTGCGGCGGAAATAGAAATGCGTACAAAATGCCTTATAAAAGACAATTCGCCGGCCGTCAGGAGAGGACGGCGGCAGAATATATCAAAATCCGGAGCAGAGCGTCACGGATTTTACGGGAGAACCATCTATGATACACGAGAGGTATTATGAGGAGCTGAAAAAATACGAGGCTCTCATAAACAGGAAAAACACAAAGTCGGAATTCTACAACGGAATTTACAGCCGCTGGAACAATCCTATTCTGACGCGGGATCATATTCCGCTTTTCTGGCGCTACGATCTGGACAAGGAGACGAATCCGTTCTTCATGGAAAGGCTCGGAGTGAACGCCGTCATGAATTCAGGCGCGATCTACCTTGACGGAAAATTCTGCCTTGTGGTCCGCGTGGAGGGAAACGACCGCAAGTCATTTTTCGCCGTGGCCGAAAGCGACAACGGAGTGGACGGATTCCGTTTCCGCGACTATCCGGTCACCCTCCCCGACACCTGCCCTGAGGAGACAAACGTCTACGACATGAGGCTCACGCAGCATGAGGACGGATGGATTTACGGCGTGTTCTGCTCGGAAAGCAAGAACAAGACGGTGAACGACCTCAGCGCGGCGACGGCAGCGGCCGGAATCGTAAGGACAAAGGATCTGGAGCACTGGGAGCGGCTGCCTAACCTTGTCACTAAAAAATCGCCGCAGCAGAGGAATGTCGTTCTTCATCCTGAATTTGTCGGCGGAAAATATGCGTTCTACACACGTCCGATGGATGACTTCATAAACACCGGAAGCGGAGGCGGAATCGGTTTCGGTCTCTGCGACGACATCACGAATCCGGTAATCGGCGAGGAGAAGATAATCAGCCGCCGCGTGTATCATACAATCACCGAGGCGAAAAACGGAGCCGGCGCCGTTCCGATTAAAACCGACAGAGGCTGGATTCATATATCGCACGGAGTCCGCAACACCGCCGACGGCCTGAGATATGTGCTCTACGTCTACGCCACCTCGCTTGAGGATCCCGCAAAAGTAATCGCAGAGCCCAGCGGTGTTTTCCTTGTTCCGCTCGGAGCGGAAAGAACCGGCGACGTATCGAACGTGGTGTTCACGAACGGAGCGATAGTCCACGGAGATGACGTGTTCATCTACTACGCGTCATCGGACACAAGAATGCACGTCGCAACAACTACGCTCGACAGGCTGATTGACTACACGTTCAGCACACCTTCTGACCCGCACCGTTCTCCGGACTGCGTAAAGCAGAGATGCGCGCTTATCCGGAAGAATCTGTCGCTTCTTACTGCAGAATAAGACGGTCGCTGTTAATAGACTGCTTTTTTATCAGGCGGAACCGCTCAACGATATTGTCCATAGAGAGATTCTTCTTCTCCTCGCCGGCAATATCCATTATGATTCCGCCTGAATCCATCATGAGGAGCCGGTTTCCGTAGTCAAGGGCCTGCTGCATATTGTGGGTGACCATCATGACAGTAAGATTGTACTCATCCGCAAATTTCCGCGTGAGCTCCATCACAACGGCGGCATTTGACGGATCAAGCGCGGCCGTATGCTCGTCAAGGAGAAGCAGCGCGGGCTTTGACATTACGGCCATCAGAAGGGTGAGCGCCTGCCTCTGACCGCCGGAGAACTGGTTCACGTTGTCGTTCAGCCGGTTCTCAAGCCCCATTCCCAGCTCCGCAAGCTGCGCCCGGAAATATTCCCTCATTTTTCCGTTCAGACTGATTTTAAGTCCTTTCCATCCCTTGCGGCAGCATATCATCATGTTGTCCTGCAGGGACATTTTTCCGGCCGTACCGAGCAGCGGATTCTGGAAAATCCGGCCTATATACAATGCGCGCCGGTATTCGGGCGTGCGCGTTATATCGGTCATGCCCTGGGATTTTGCGCCGGCCACGGCGGAATCAATCAGAATCCGGCCCTCGGAAGGAGAAAGAGTTCCGGCAATCACATTGTAAAGAGTGGATTTTCCGGCGCCGTTTGAACCGATTACCGTTATAAAATCGCCGCGGTTTATCCTCAGATTTATGCCGGAAAGGGCGCGGTTCTCGTCGGGCGTTCCCGGATTGAATGTTATTACTATGTTCTCAAGCTGTATCATATTTTCCTCGCTTTTTGGGGACGGCGCAGATGATCCAGGATTTTTGTTCCGCCCTGGAAATTCGACACCACAAGACAGATTATAATCAGAAGCCCCGTAATCAGCTTGAGGTCATTGCTCGTAAGTCCGACGACAAAACCGTAGCTCCGGCCCAGATACATGAGCGCTCGGTAAACAAGAGAGCCGAGCAGCACACGCAGCGTCTGCATTCCGATTCTGTTCGACCGGATTATGAATTCTCCGAGCATAAGGGAGGCCAGTCCGCTGACGATGATTCCGGTTCCGCTTCCGACATCGGCGAATCCGTTGTACATCGCGACGAACGCACCGGCCAGCGCTGCAAGTCCGTCGCCGAAACAGACTCCGATTCCGCGGACAATCTGCGGATTCACGCCCTGTGACACAATCATCTGCTCGTTCGCGCCAAGCGCGCCCATCGTCAGCCCCAGATCCGTATGGAAAAACACATCCAAAAGGAATTTCAGCAGCAGGACAAAAACGGCCAGAAAGATGCATACTCCCCATTCCGGAGAAAGCGCGGAGAAATTCCGCTCCATCCAGGAAGTGACGACGGAGAACGGAGTTTCTATCTTCAGAAACGAGATGTTCGCGCGGTTTCCCATTATCCGCAGATTCACCGAATAAAGCATCGTCATAGTAAGAATTCCGGCAAGAAGATCGGGAATCCGGAGCTTGGTGTAAATCAGCGTCGTGCAGAGTCCGGCAAAAAGTCCGCCGGCAAACGCGAGCAGCAGCGCGAAAAAAGGAGGAATTCCGTGGACAAGGCAGGCCGCAAGAACACAGCCGCCCATCGGAAACGCACCGTCAACCGTCATGTCGCAGAAATTCAGAACCCGGAACGTCATGAAAACGCCGAGAACCATAATCCCGTAGACAAGTCCTTCTGTTATAATACCTGAAATCATATTCTAAAAACACCTTGCCTTCAAATGATTCTATAAATAGTTACACGCATTATACAAAAATCACGTCCGGATGTACATAGGAAAACAGGCGGACAACCGCGGAAACACTTTTACTGAATTCTTATAAGCTGATCCGAAACCGTCCTTGCCTCGTCCTCGTCGTGGGTGACCATCAGCGCCGTGAATCCGAATTTTTCTCGCCATTCCTTTAGACGCAGCGCAAGTCTACTGCGCAGCTCCGCATCAAGCGACGAGAACGGCTCGTCAAGGAGAACCAGCGACGGCTTTGTGATGAGCGTGCGCGCAAGCGCAACCCTCTGACGCTCACCGCCGGAAAGCGTCTGCGGCATACGGCCGCCGAATCCCTCAAGCCCGAATTCGCAGAGGAATTCATCGGCCCTGAGGCGGCTTTCCTTTCTCCTCATTCCAGATGAGACAAGACCGTAAGCGACATTGTCACGGACATCAAGGTGGTTGAACAGCGCGCCGCTCTGGAAGACCATTCCGACACCGCGGCAGGCGGGCGGAAGGGAATCTATTCTTTTTCCGGCAAGAATTATCTCCGGAGGCGCGCCGGTGTTACGTTCCAGCCCTGCGATTATGTTCAGGACGGTTGACTTTCCGATTCCGCTCGGACCGAGAATGCATGTTATCGTGCCTGATTCCGCCGACATGGAAAAATCAACAGTCCGCGACTCCAATTCCTTGTGAATTCCCTTCACACTGAAATACATATTTCCTCCAGCTTCCATCCGGTCCGCGCGGACACTCACAGCTCCGTTTTCCGCCCGGAATTCCGTCCGTTCCGTTCGGAAACTGAAAAAATTCCTCCAGCCATGAAGACAGCCATACAAAGAATTCCAAGAACAGTTCCCGAAGCCGAGGCCTGACGGAAACGGTACGATCCGGCCAGTCTGTATGTGTAAAGCGACAGTGTGTCGAATCTTGGCACCGAGAGCATAAGCGGAAGCGTCGTGTCTCCCATGCTTACGGCGAAGCAGCAGCAGAAAGCCGAAAGAAGCGCGTTCCGGGCCTGCGGCAGATAAAACCGCCAGACCAGCTCCGTCCGTCCGCATGACATCAGCAGCGCCGCCCGCTCCGTCTCCCACGGAATTGCGTCAACCGCCGCCTGAATCTGCCTGTACGCCACAGGCCAGAACAGCGCCGCCTGCATAAGGACAAGGAGAAACGGCGAGCCACGGTGAAACAGCGCGGTTATTCCCCACCCCGTCACGACGGAAGAGACAGCCATCGGAAAAAGGGGAACGGTCTGGACAAAGAAATTTCCTCCGAATCCTGAGATTCTTGACGCGCATGAACAGGTGAAGCCGCATACAACGCACAGAAGCGCGGTGAAAAACGCGGCGGAAAGAGAATTCAGAAGCGCGGAATAAAATCCGGCGGAAGAAAAAAGCCTGAGGAACTGCACGCATGAAAACGCGGCCGTTCCTCCGGTACGTTCGGTGAAACCTGAAAGCACGATGGAAAGCAGCGGACACACAAAGAAAATTCCAGAGAGAATCATCACCGCCGCAAAAACAATGATTTCCGCAGCTTTGATGGTGGGCGGCTCGTAAAGCGCCTGCGCCGGCCGCGGACGTTTCTTTCCGGCCGCCGAAAAATCGGCTCCGGCGGAAGCGCGGAGATTTCTCCGGATAAAAAGACTGTACAAAAGCACGACGGCAAGAGAGGCAAGCGTCTCCGCGGCTGCGAATGCTGAAGCCGAACGGACATCAAGCGTAGTCCTCACAGCCTGATAAATCTCAACCTCAAGAGTCGATGTTCCGGGAGGAGAAAAAATCAGGACTATCAGAAAGCTGAAGAAACAGAACAGGAACACCGGAATACAGGCGGAGCCGACTGCCGGAGCAAGAGCCCTGAGAGTTATCGTGCGGAAAATTCTCGCCTCGCCGGTTCCCAGAAGCCTTGCGGCATCTGCCTGCTCGTCGGGCAGCATTTCCCAGGCGTCGGAGACAATTCTCATCACAAGGGGAAAATTGTAGAATCCCTGGGCGACAATGATTCCGGCCGATGAGTAAAGGAAATGGACCTGAGGCGCGTCCCGTCCAAAAACCACGCGCAGCAAGGAATTCACCGTGCCTGAAATTCCGAAAAATCCGACATAGCCGAGAGCCGTTATGAGCGGCGGAATGCAGAGGGGAACCGCGCAGAATGAAATCATCACACGCCGGAAGAGAAAATCACGTCTGGAAGTAAAAAAGGCCGCCGGAATTCCCACAAGCGCGGCGACAAGCGTCGAACCGGCGGCGATAAAAAGAGTATGCGCCGTAACCCGGAGAATTTTTCCGGCGGAAACCGCTCCTGAAACGCCCGCGGCAGAACCCGCGCCGGAAGGGAAAAAAGTCCTCAGGACAGGCAGGATGAATGCCACAATGACAACCGCCGAGACGACAGCCGCCGCCACGGACAGGAAAATTCCCGCCGCTCGGCGCAATGATTTTCTCCGTCCGTCCGTCATTTGCTCAGGATGTCCATAATCACGGGAACAGCGTCATTCACGGCGGCAGAGGAATAGTATAGCGTCTTTGTCGGGAGCGGAGCGGCGATGCTGTAGCTTTCTGGCATGGTGACAGCTCCGTTCACCGGAAACATCCACTGCGTAAGCGGAATGACGCTCTGAGCCTCGGCCGAAATAAGAAAATCAATGAATTTCTCGGCTCCTCTGCGGTTCTGCGCGTTTTTAAGAATTCCTGCGCCCTCGACCTGGCGGACGTGCCCCTCCTCAAAAACAAGAGCCTTGAAACGGTCGCCCTCGCCGTATTCGACATGATAGGCAGGACTTGTGGTATAGCTGATGACAAGAGGAGCCTCGCCTTCCGTGAAAAGTCCGTAGCCCGCGCTCCATCCCGGAGACATCGTGAGCACCGAAGGTTTGAGCCTCTTCCAGAAATCGCTGTATCCGTCTCCGAACACAGCGACCGTCCAGGCGACAAAACCAAGCCCCGGAGTGCTCGTTCTGGGATCCATGAGAATGATTTTTTTGTGGTAGACCTCTTTTGTAAGGTCCTCAAGCGATTCCGGAGCAGGGACATCGGACTCCGTATCATAAATCATCGCAAAATGACTGTAGTCGTAGGGAGTAAGAAACCAGTCGCCGCCGAGCGCATCTTCAAATCCTTCGGGAATAATCCCGGATGCGGAGCCGGGCCTGTAGCTTTCAAGAATTCCGGCCTGGCGCGCCCTGTCCGCATGATTGTTGTCTATTCCGACAAGCACATCGGCCTGCGGACTGTCCTTTTCCATCAGAGCCTTTGACAGAATCTGTCCGCCGTCACCGCAGTCCGTATAGACAACATCAAGCCCCGTCTTCTCCTTGAACAAGCGCGCGATCTCAGGCCCCGGCCCCCATTCTCCCGAAAAGGAATCGTAAGTGTACACAACGACTTCCTTATGCCTTGCGGAATTCTTCTGTGAACATCCGATGGTCAAAAAGGAGACAAAAAAAAGTGGAAACAAAAAAAGGGAATGATTTTTCATGCGCCTTCCTCCGCCGGTATTATCCGGATCAGGTTGGAATGCCGTGCGGCATTCTGCGGGTATAATCTCAGCCTTTCGGCACCCCGGTCAGCGCATATTATATTCCGGCGGCAAGTTTAGTCAATACAATGCTTGAAAAACGGACGGCTATAATGTATTATGACTGGAACGGCATAAGTGCCGCCGCTGAGCGTCCGCGGACAGCTGTCAAATCCCGCGGAATCCACAATACCGACCTTTTTGGGAGAAAACTATGGCATTTAAAGTAACTGACCAGTGCGTAAACTGCGGAACCTGTGAGCCGGACTGTCCGGTAGAGGCTATCTCCGAGCAGAACAACATCCGTGTGATTGATGCGGAAAAATGCATCAGCTGCGGAACCTGCGCGGCTGAATGTCCTGCCGAAGCCATCGTGGAAGAGTAAATCCATCCGGCTGAATTATGGCTGCCTGAGAACATTGTTTTTCGGGCAGCCTGATTTTTTTATAAGACGCAATACGGATTCTACTGCTGAATAACATTATTTTTGTGCAGACAATGAAAAACAAAATCGCCAGACAGACAAAAACAGTCCTTACATTCATGCTGCTTGCGCTTGCATCTGCGGCCACGGCCTGCGCGGTCGTATGGCCGCTGTGGAAATTCGCGACATCAGCGCCGAAAATATACACGGCGGCCGTTCTTTCCGCGGCGGCGGTGTTTGCGGTCATAATACTGGTAAAGAAAGCCAGAAAATCATCACCGTACAGAACCGTAAAAATTCTTGTGAACATAATCATTCCGGCGGCCGGAACTGCATTTTCGGTGAAACTGCTTTTCTCATCGGGAAGGGCGGCTTTTGCGGCAGGAGCTACGGCTACGGTGATTGCGGATGTGATATTCAACATCGCGGCGGAACGAATCCATGGACGGAAAACTGAAAACGCGCCCGACTAAAAGGAAAATTCTTCTGATTTCCGTGTTTCTCATGTCGCTTTTTCCGGGAATCCGGGCGCACGCGCAGCAGACCGCAGCGCTGGAAACCGGCAGGCTTCCGGAAATCCGGAAGCTTTACGCAAACAGGGACGAGGCTTTCCGCGACTTCGAGAAGATAGTTCAGAACAACTACAGACTTGTCGCCTCAGGAAAACAGCCGGAGCTGATGTTTTTCAGACATTCGCCGGACGGAGACATGACGCTGATAAAACTAGCGGCAAGATTCAACATCCGCTACGAGACCATAGCGACATTGAACAGCATCCAAAGCCCGGACGAGCAGCTTGCCGGAAGAATTCTCGTCATTCCGACCGTTCCGGGGCTTTTCATCGTAAAAGGCCCCCCGGAAACCGCGCTTGAGACAGTCCTCCGCGAAGGCCATGCGGACGAGCTTTCCGGAGAAAAAAACATGACGGTAAAGCTCGGCGCAAAGGAATTCATCTTTCTTGTGAACAGAAAATTCAGTCCCACGGAAAGGCTTTATTTTCTTGACCCGACGCTCACCCTTCCAATCAGAAAGGACGAATTCACCATATCCTCGGTTTTCGGGAAAAGGCGGAATCCGTTTTCCGGCGAATGGAAGAACCACAACGGAATAGATCTCGCGGCAAAAACCGGAACTCCGGTTCTCGCGGTAAAGGACGGCACGGCGGCAGTGTGCATAGAAGGCGATCCTGTGTTCGGAAACTACGTGATCCTGTCGCACGACAAGGGAAAAATGACAAGCGTCTACGCCCATCTGAGCAGCATAAGCGTAAGAAAAAACGAATCCGTCAGCAAAAAGGAGACAATCGGGTACGTCGGCAGCTCCGGAATGGCGACAGGGCCGCATCTTCACTTTGAGCTGCGTCAGGGAGGAATTCCGGCGGATCCGTCGGAGATAATCAGATTCAACTGAACAGGCAAAATTCGATGCGGCTCACGGCGCAAAGCCGCGGACAAAAATCTTGCGCACGAATCCCTAAAAAAACGGATTTTTTCATTTGGCATAAACGCCAATATCCTGTATCATTATGCAAAAATAAAAAGCGGTGTTCAGATGATTAAAAATTCATTTAAATCAGGAAAAACATTTTTCTCAATTCTTCTGATTCTCGCCGCGGCAGCCGGTTCCCATGCCGAGACGTTCAGGGTGCGCAAGGCTCATATCGTAAGAATGAACTCGGCGCTTGAACCGGATGTGCCGGTAAAAGCCGGGACAAATGATGCCGTGGCTGTTTTTATCCCCGAAGACAGAACATTTATAGAAGGCATCGAAATAAAAATGGAGATTCCGGAGTCAGTCGCGTCCTGGCGCGATTCCGTAGCCTGCTCGGTTTACACCGGAATAAAGCCCGTTCCTTCCGCGCAGCAGATAGACTACTCAGGAACAAGGGCTTTTGTCGGCACGCTTCCGGCAAGACTTTCCTGGATTTTTCAGATTCCTTTGCGGCGGGAACACAGGATGAAGTCAAACCAGTACACGACCACGATGGACGATGTGCTTGATTTTCCGGCAAACGTGATTTTCCTGAGACTCCAGCCGGTCATGAAAGGAGTGCCGGAAGAGACGATGAACGCGCAGATTTCCATGACCGTAAAACCTGTACTGATAAACAAGGGACGGCTTGAGATGAGCCTTGTCCCGCCGGACGGAGAACTTCTTCCTTGCTCAGTTTTTATTGACGACGAGCCTGTAAAATTCAGCGGAACCTCCGGAAGCTTTATCCTTGACACCGGAGTCCACAACATCTCCGTCATATCAGATTCATACCGCAGCGAGATAAGAACCGTCCGCATAGACAAGGCGCAGACAATTTCCCTGCCTGTCGAAATGAAAAGCATAGAACCGACGCTTATAATAACTGCGCCGGAAGGAACAGAAATCACTCTTGACGGCGAAAAGCAGAATCTCACCGGACATGAATTCAAGATTTCCGAGGGCGAGCACACCCTGCAGTTCGCGATCGGAGACTACCAGATTGTGCGCTCAATCTCGGCGATAAAGGGGAAAACATACAGGGCAGATTTTTCCGTCTCGCTTGAAGTCACGGAGGAATGATTCTCCGCCAAGAGGTTCATATTGAATTCTGTACAGAAAACAGCCATCAGCATCCTGCTGACCGCCCTACTTTCGGCGGCATTCATAATCTTCTCGAACAGCGACACTTTCTCAAGGGCGCAGCGGAATTTCTACAGCCGCGCAAAAATTTCAGCCGTACAGCGCCGTACCGTCAGCATGGAGTCAGCGCTGTCGGAATATTTTGACAGGTTCACGGAGGAAGTCCGGGAAAAAGTCCTGAATTCACAGTACACCGAAAGCTACCTGAAAGCCGCTCCCACAGAAAAGGAGGCGACTGAGACGCGTATCTGCATGGAGCAGATTTTCATGGATTTTGACGGGCTGGACGGTGTCCGTCTGATCGGCGCGGACGGAAGACGGATTCATTTCAGCACATTCGACACGACGGATCTCCTCAGAAGCAGCGGAATCATCAGGGAATACATAAACTACACGGATCTTGTCAGGAATTCGGGCGAGCCGGACACTGAGCTGATCAGACCGCAGGAAGAAGCCGGAATTTTCTTTGACAGAAGACGTGTTATTGTCACGATGCCGTTTTTCAGCGGCCATCAGTTCTCCGGATTTTTCGCGTTTTATTTTTCACAGGACGGAATTTCCCGTCACCTTGCGGCGGCAGGAATCACATATCCGGAGGAAAGAATTCTTCCGGTCTCGGACGGACGCGGCTACGGAGGATTCGTCACAGGAATTCCGGGAAGGTCTGAAGATGATTTTGAGAAAGCCGTAATCTCCGCCTGGAAGAACGGACACACATCGGAGGCGGTTCAGATAACGGCGGAAAGCGGCGGCTCTCCATGGATTCTGATAACTTCCGCGGCAAAAATAATGGCCGGAGAAGTGATTGACGGAAGCGCGCTTTTTATCCCCGGACAGAGCATCGTGATTCTGCAGATATGTTTTTCCGTGACAGTTTTTCTGATGTTTTTTTTCCTGCTGAACATACGCGGAGATTCCGGAGCCGAACTCTCTTACAGAATCAGAAGAATTCAGGCGGAAATGATTCAGGAATTTCTTGACGGCAACGGAGACTCCGGCTGGGCGGGGCTTGCGGAAACAATCCGCGGACGGGAGGAGGAACTTTCCGCGGAGATAAAAAAGGCGCTCGGCAGAAAAGCGGATAAAAACGATGCCGCGGTGAACCTGATTCTGGAGCGGAACTGGAACGAAATTCTGAACGCGCTGGAGAAAAAATCCGGAATCCGTCAGCAGAGGCAGGAGGAAGACCTTGACCAGATAAGAAAGCTTCTGGAGGAGCTGCTGCGGAGAACAGAACAGCAGCCGGTCAGCAGGGAAAGGGCTGTTCCGGTCAAAATTCCGGACGGACAGTTCGAGGAAATAGACGGCATTGACGATATAGAGGAAATTCCGGAGCTTGAGCAGTGCCCGGAGCCGCAGAATTCCGCAGATGCGGCCGAGCTTGAGGAGCTTGTTCCCGACGGGACACAGACCGCAGCCGGCGCTGACGGACAGACGGAATTCGCCGTGGACATAAGCGAATTTTCAGACGGAGACAGCCTGGACAAAAACTATGAGGAGAACAACGAGACGTATTTCCAGACGCACGAGATTGTCTTTCCGGACGTTGACAATGTCTTTGCGGAAGAGCTGTGTCTTGGAGATGAATATGTCCGTCTTCCGGAAACGGACACGGACTCAGCTCCGTTTGACGTGGTCTGCCCGCCGTTCATCGCCAGCTGCGGCTGAGGCGGTTTCCGCGGAAGACTCCGCAAAACAAAACCTTCAACAAACATCCCGGACGAATCATTGTAATACGGCATAAGATTTATTATAATCCTAGGGCAACAAAAGCAGAATTCGGGATTTTAAATGGAAATTACTTTAAACAATTTGTTCAAGACTTATTCAGCCGGCAAAAATTCTACGGAAGTCAGGGCTGTTGACGGAATATCGCTCGAGATTCCGTCAAACCAGATATTCGGAATCATAGGAAAAAGCGGAGCCGGAAAATCAACGCTCGTGCGCCTGATAAGCATGATGGAACGTCCGGACAGCGGCGAAGTCCTTTACGGCAGAATACGCGTGGACAATCTTTCGGAAAAGGAGCTTGAGCTGCAGCGGCGGAGAATCGGAATGATTTTCCAGCACTTCAATCTTTTCAGCTCAAGGACGGCGGCGCAGAACATCGCCTATCCGCTTGAAATATGCGGCTGCCCCAAAAAAAAGATCGCCGAACGCGTGGATGAAATGCTTTCGCTGGTGGAGCTTTCTGACCGCCATGACGCCAGAATCAGCACGCTTTCGGGCGGACAGAAGCAGAGGATTGCGATTGCCCGCGCGCTTGCGAACAGGCCGGACATCCTCTTCTGCGACGAGGCGACAAGCGCGCTTGATCCGCAGACGACAAAATCAATCCTGAATCTAATCAGAAAAATACAGTCCCAGATGAACCTGACCGTAGTAATGATAACTCACCAGATGGAGGTCGTCCGGGATGCCTGCAGCCGTGTCGCGGTCGTGGACAACGGAAAAGTCGTGGAAAAGGGCACGGTGAACGACATTTTCCTGAATCCGCAGAACAGTGTCACAAAAGACTTTATCGCGAACATATCATCCGCGCAGTCTCCGGCAGACACGGGAATAATCAGATGGTCGAACAAGGGCGGCGCATTCAGGCTCAGTTTTCCCGATTCGCTGCCGGACGAGCCGATATTAAGCCGGATGGCACGAAAAATCGACGTAGAATTCAACATAAGGGCGGCCGGAATTCAGAAACTCGCGTCGGGACGTGTCGGAGAAATGATTGTGGATATGAGCGGCGCAGACGGGAAAGTACGCGAGGCGGTTGAATTCCTGCGTAATTCGGGAGTTATGGTCGAGGAAATTCCGCAGCAGTAGAATTCCGCCGGAGAACAGGTTTGCGTCGCAAACTTTCTTATTGACTTTTTGGGAGAAAATATGAATTTTGAGAAATATTTCAGCCTTATAGGGACGGCGACACTTCAGACGCTGCAGATGGTCATCTTTTCCACTGTCTTCAGCCTTATTCTCGGTCTTCCGCTTGGAGTTCTTCTCTGCGTTACGGATCCGGAGACCGGAATCAAGCCGAAACCGGTGCTATATCAGGTGCTGACAAGAATAGTGAATGCGCTGCGCTCATTTCCGTTCATCATACTTATGATTCTGCTCTTTCCCCTCTCGCGGATTGTCGTCGGAACAACCATCGGAACAAAGGCGACAATCGTTCCGCTTTCGATAGCGGCGGCTCCGTTCGTGGCGCGGCTCATGGAATCCGCGCTCAAGGAAGTGGACAACGGCGTGATTCAGGCGGCGCGCTCAATGGGCTCGACAGTCTGGCAGACGATATACAAGGTTCTGATTCCGGAGGCGAGACCGGCGATTGTGGACGGAATCACGCTTACAATAATCAACCTGATAGGATATTCTGCGATGGCCGGCGCAATCGGCGGCGGCGGACTAGGCGACCTTGCGATAAGATACGGCTACCAGCGGTTCAGGCCGGGAATAATGGCCGTTTCGGTGATAATCATCCTGATTCTTGTGGAAATAATCCAGTTCATCGGAACCAAAATATCAAATTCCATGAGCGCAAGAAGATAAAAAAAGGATTCTGCCGGAAAAACAGCATCCGGAACAGAATCCTTCACAAAAGAAACCGGGCTCAGTTGTCCTCAAGATAGGTCTTTACAAGCTGCACGAAGAGATAGATTTTTTTGTATATGCCCACGCTGAATTCCTTGAGCGGAGTCTCGGAATACTTCTCAAGTTCCCGCCAGTTCTGGACAATCACAGGCTTCGGCTTTGAAATGTCCTCTATCAGCTGCTTCATCGTCTTTCCAATCGTGACAAAATCATGCGTGCCGGACAGGATGAATCCCTTGGCCTGATCATCCGCATCCCCCACAAGCCGGTTGATTATGTTCTCCGCGCCGGCATCGTGGGCGGTCTTAGGGAGCAGGGTCTTTATCTTCATTCCGATTGAGCCGTCCTCCGCAAGCGAGGCGTCGAATTCGGTGATTCTGTCCGAAATGTTCAGAAGATCCTGATATGCGTTCGACATAGGCGCGGAAAGCGAGGCATCCCACTGCCCGCGTATCACCACCACATCAAAATACTGGCGCATATCCGTCTTTACATATTCAAGAAGGAACGTCTTGAGATAATTCAGCGGCTCCGTGTAGGCGCACCTGTTCAGGCCTTTTTTCTCCAGAACCGCATTCATGGATTCAGTGTAGTTCTTGAGATTCTGCGCCGTGTTCTGCCCGAAAATCTGAACTGATATGTTTCCGACCCTGGATTCCTTCTGGCGCTCAGCAATCTCGGAAAGAACCTTTCTAGCCGAATCCTGAACGCTGTCTACATAAGGCTCCACGATGGAAATCCTGTTGCCCTTGACCTCGGCCTCATAGTCAGGATTCTTTGAAATCAGGCGGACAATCATGTCAAGCGCTCCGGAAAGCTGAATCATCTTAAGTCTGGCGACAATTTTCTTCCAGTTGGCGGCGGAGACAAAATCGGTTCCGTGAGTCGCCTTGAGCATCTCGAAAAGCGGATTCCAGGAGACATCTTCCGAAAGCGGATACGCCACCGTCATAAAATCCTTCAGGTCATCAAGGACATACTCCGCATTGACCTTGCTGAACTGCGGTGTCTCCGTAAAGACATTCTCCTGAAGCCCGGAGTCAAATTTCTTGAGCATGAAATAAAAGTCAAACATACAGAAATCACGGAAAAGCATGAACGTGCGGTACAGATTCTCCGTATCGGCGGCACGTTTTGCGTCAAATCCCGTGGAAAATGACTCAAGGTCGGATTCCGTCTGCTGCTGAAGCTGCCTGAGAGGAATTTTCTTTGCGGTGTCAAAAAGATACTCCTCGCTGAAATGACCGAGCAGATTCACCTGCTGTTCCGAAAGCGAATAGTTCATTATCTGGCGCTGGAACAGCTTTATATTCTGATTGGCTTTGAACATCGCCTGCGCCGGCGCCACAAGCCTGTAAATTTCGTAGATAAGCCTTGCGAACGGAGCCTGCATTTCGGCCGATCCAGGACGGTAGAAATTATGATATTTCGTCTTTGAAAGATTTTTTGCAATGACCCTAAGCTTCCGCCTGTTCTCGACTTCCGGATCTGCGGACTTGAAAAGACTCATTATAAGGTTCTGAAAAAATCCGACCGGAGACTCCTTCTCCTGAACCGGCGCCTTTTCCTTGCTCTCATTGTTCTTAGCCATAATAACAGTTAATATATGATAATTCCAGTTATATTTCAAGTTTATGAACGCAACGCGCGCAGCGGAGAACAGACGGAAGCATGATTCTTAAATCCGCTTGAATTTTTACAGTCAAAGTGCAATACTGTTCACCGAAATTTCCTAATTCCATCTTCAAACAGGAGCGGAACAGATGACAAAATTCCACGGCGCATTCACGGCGCTCATAACACCAATGAACAGTGACGGCTCCGTTGATTATGACGGATTCCGCAGCAACGTAAAATTCCAGCTTGAGCAGGGCATTGACGGTCTTGTTCCGCTTGGAACAACGGCCGAGACACCGACGCTTGACGAACGCCCCGGTTCCGAGGAGGACAGGCTGATTACAATCGTGAACGAGGAGGTTTCCGCCTTCGAGAAATCATCCGGCAGAAAAATTCCAGTGATTCTCGGAGCAGGAAGCAACAATACGCGCGATGCCGTCATGTACACGGAACGCGCAAAGAAAGCCGGCGCGGATGCGGCTCTTGTCGTCACGCCATACTACAACAAGCCGTCAAAAGAAGGAATTTTCCGTCATTTTGAGGCTGTCTCGAATGTGGGAATTCCGATTATCGTGTACAACATTCAGGGACGCACAGGTCTGAACATTCCGACCGATCTTCTCGCAAGAATCGCGGAACTTCCCAACATCGCGGGAGTAAAGGAAGCGAGCGGAAACGTAGGGCAGATGATGGATGTAATCGCACAGATAAAGAACAGGAATCCTGATTTCGCCGTGCTTTCCGGTGACGACAGTCTTACGCTTCCTCTGGTCGCGGCCGGAGGGGACGGAGTAATATCTGTAGTGTCGAACCTTGCTCCGGCGGTAATAGCGGAAATGACCCAAAAGGCTCTTTCCGGAGACTTTGAGGCGGCAAGAAAAATCCATTACAGAATGATGCCGTTCTTCAAGGCTGCCTTTGTGGACGGAAATCCGACTTCGATAAAATACGCGATGAATTTCAAGGGGCTTCCGGCCGGAGCCGTGCGCCTTCCGCTGGTCGAGGTTACAGAAAGCGCGAAAAAGACAATCCAGGCGGCAATAGCCGAATGCGGACTCTGAGCTGACCGGACAGAACCGGAACAGTTTCCGCGGAAACGGCCGGAAAACCGGCTTAAATTCTTTAATATCGGATAAATTTTTGGGAGAATTTTTATGGAAGAAAAAATAAAAGTCGGAGTGCTCGGTGCGACCGGAATGGTCGGACAGCGTTACATAAAACTGCTTGAGAATCACCCCTGGTTTGAGGTCACTTATGTGGCGGCAAGTCCGCGCAGCGCGGGAAAGCTTTATAAGGATGCCGTCGCGGAAAGGTGGCTTATCGGAAGTGACATTCCGGAAAAAGTCGCGGAGCTGACCGTTCAGGATGCGAATGACGAGAAGCTCGCTCTAGGAAAATGCAAATTCGTGTTCAGCGCGCTGGAAATGGGCAAGGACGAGATAAAGGCTCTCGAAGCGGCTTATGCGGCGGAAGGAATTCCGGTCGTGTCAAACGCAAGCGCAAACCGTTGGACGGATGATGTTCCGATGCTTGTTCCTGAGATAAACTGGAAGCACCTGGATATAATCGCCGAGCAGAAGAAACATCACGGCTGGGACAAGGGCTTTATCGCCGTAAAACCGAACTGCTCGCTCCAGACATACATGATGCCAATCTATGCTCTTGAGCAGGCCGGATGGCCGGTGAAGAGGATGGTAGTAACGACTCTGCAGGCCACAAGCGGAGCCGGTTATCCGGGCGTTCCGTCGTTCGACATGATAGATAACATCGTTCCGTATATCGGAGGCGAAGAGGAGAAGACGGAGAAGGAATGTCTCAAAATTCTCGGAAAAGTTTCCGGAGGACGGATAGAGAATGCGGCCGGCCCGCTGGTGTCGTCAACCTGCACAAGGGTTCCGGTAATCGACGGGCATACCGCCTGCGTGTCTCTCGAATTCGATCTGCCGGAGGACAAGAAGCCTTCTCTTGAGGAGATTGAAAAAGCATGGACTTCATTCTCGTCCCTTCCGCAGGAGCTGAATCTTCCGAGCGCGCCTGAGCATCCGATTGTGGTACGCCACGAGGTGAACAGACCTCAGCCGAGGCGCGACAGGGAGACGGAAAAGGGAATGGCCTGCGTAATCGGCCGCCTAAGAAAATGTCCGGTATTTGACATAAAATTTGTGGCTCTCAGTCACAACACAAAACGTGGCGCCGCATTGGGGGGAATTCTCAACGCGGAGCTGCTGAAGGCAAAGGGGTTCTTTGACAACCTGTAACGGAATCAGGCTGCGGCTCAGTCCGCAGTCTGTACACTCGTGCAGATTCTGAATCCCAGATAATTATAAGATTCGTTGGGATCGAAAGCGTATCTGTCGGCCGCAAAAAGAAACGGCGTATATGTTGACCAGCTTCCGCCACGGCTGACACGCTCAAATCCTACCTGAGGCCCGTAACAGCCGTCATCATTCTGATCCTGATATTCCTGAAACCAGTCCCAGCAGAATTCCAGCACATTTCCGCTCATGTCAAAAATACCAGCCCCGTTCGCATTTCCTGTTCCGGGCTGTGTCACCGCATCCGGCAGAAAGACAGTTCCGGCGGTTCCGACATTCCGCGCGCCTTCGGCATTTTCCGAATACCATGCGAAATCCCCTGGATTTCTCTGGCTGTCGCTGAATCCGTCCTGATTCACCTGGCCGCTCACAAGGTCTCCGCGCTGAAAACCGCTTTTCGTCCTTCTTGCCGCGAATTCCCACTCAGCCTCCGAAAGCAGCCTGAATCCGTCGGCATCCCAGTCGCAGACCGCAAGATCACATGAGGCCGTATCTCCGGAATCCCGCAGAATCTCGCCGTTATATGTGTAGCACGGCGTCCGGCCTTTCAGCTCGCTTAGCGCATTGCACCACACCACAGCATCGTACCAGCTTATCATCGTGACCGGAAGAAAGACAGTATCCTCGTCGGGGGCGGCTCCGTGTTTTCCTGAAGAACCGGCCTGCCCCGCGTTCGCAAAGTAATACCCGATTTTTTCCGCCTGAATTCTGGCCTGATACCAAAGTCCGTAAGTCGTCTCGTAACGGTTCACGGAAAAGGCTTCGGGACGGCGCTCCGATGTGACCGACTGGACATCCTCGCCGATCATATAGGAAGGATTGTTTCTGAAAGTGACAAGGCTTATATGGCGGAAATTCTCATCCGCGCACGCAAGCACCGGAACAAGCAGAAAAAACACAGCAAGAATTCTTCTCATGGCCTGACCTCCATCTCCTGTTTCTCATACATCTTTTCCTGTCTCTTCATCATGCGTTCCTGGCGACGGAGCATTTTCCGCTGGCTACGTGTAAGCCGCGGACGCTTCCGGGCGGAATCGGCATGGTTCACATTCAGAAGCCAGTTCGTGGCATAAATCGACACAAGGCAGATTGCGGAAATCACCAGGACAGCGAACCGTCCGAGCCTCTCAAACGGAAGGGGAAAATTCATTCCGAAAAAACTTGTGATGAAAGTCGGAACCATCATCACAAGGTTTATGACGGCAAGCTTTTTCATCACGACGTTCAGGTTATTTGAAATTACGGAAGAATACGCCTCCATTACCCCCAGAAGAATATTGCTGTAGGTGTCGGCCATCTCGATTGCCTGGCGGTTGTCGATTTTCACGCCCTCGACAAAATCAAGGTCATCCTCGTCAAATTTTATCAGGCGCGTCTTCTTCATCTTCTCAAGAAGAAGCTGATTGCTTTTTAACGAAGTGGTAAAATACACAAGCGACTTCTCAAGCTCAAGCAGCTGCATAATCTCCTTGTTCTCGACTTCCAGCTTCATCTCGCTCTGAATTCCCGTGGACCGGCGGTTTATCTCCTTCAGGTAACGCAGAAAGTTCAGGTTCGCGCGGTTGATTATGTGAACGATAAACGACGGAAAATCCGAAAGGCGCACATTCTTGATTCTGTTCGCCCCGAAATCCTTTATCACCTCACATTCAGTCCAGCATATCGTGATTATTATGTTGTTCTTCATTATGATTCCGACAGGAACCGTAAAATACGGAGTCTCCGCAGAAGGATCAAAAACAGGAACGCGGACAATCGTAAGTATGTAGCCCTCCCCGTCGTCCATGCGCGAAAGCTCATCCGGATCGAGGATGTCAAGAATATCATCCTGCTCTATGCTGAATTCCTGCTGGATCTCGGTGGTCTCGTCTCTTGTCACCGAGCGCACATCGACCCAGACCGGCATACCGCCGTCAAGTTCCGCCTTATCAGTCTTTTTAAACTTTCCGCCTATCTGCTGCCAGTATGTAACCATAATTTTTCCTCAACAAAAAGGTTTTCTCCGGGAAACGGCATCATCCAAGGGCGGTAGAATTCCCGCCTTTCCGGACGGATGAGGTCTCCGGAATTTTCCAAGACAAAATGCTGAGGAAACACCGGAGCCTGTACTCCGCATCGGAATTTCCGCAGCCGCCGGCTCACCTTCTGGAAAAACAGGATTACAGATAAAAATGATTTTCCGGGAGGCAAACGCAAGAAACGCATGAACTGCATAAATGATACCCGGAACCGCTTCCGCCGTCCATCTGTTGCCTCCTTGATACTTGTGGAATGAAAAACGGTCAACGCCGCAAAGAATTTTGGATTATGATAGCAGAAAAATTCGCGCAAGACAATCAAAACATCCGCATTTCACAATAAATTTACACAGACGCACTGTATGCCGCCTATTCCGTCCCGGCAGCCGGATATGTTGATTTTGTACAGTTTCTTCTATATGATATATAAAATTCTTAAGCAGAACTGAATTACAACGCTTTCTCATTGACTTTTTGGGAGGAAAAATGGAAAAACTTAAGATTCTTCTTGCAAAAGGAAGAATATATGAATCTGTATATGAGCTTCTAAGTGACGTAGGAATTTCAATATCGCTTCCGGACAGAACTTATTTTCCGACGACAAACCAGAATGACCTTGCGTTTCAGGTGGTCAAGCCGCAGATTGTCAGCAGCCTTCTTGCCGGAAACAAGGCAGATGTCGGATTCTCCGGAAAGGACTGGGTCTACGAGAACGGAACCGAAGAAAAGGTCGTCGAGATTATGGATCTGGGCTTTGACCCGGTCAGAATCGTAGCCGCCATTCCCGATTCCGCGGATTTTGAGTCGCTTCTGAAATCTCCGGTTACAATCGCGACGGAATATCAGAACCTCAGCAGAAAATGGGTCGAGTCGCGGAAAATTGACGGAGCCGTATTCAGAACCTGGGGAACAAGCGAGGGCTTTGTTCAGGACAGCGCGGACTCAATCGCACAGATTCTGATTGACAACACGAGCACCGGCTCATCGCTGCGCGCGAACCGCCTGAAAATCGTCGATACGCTGATGGAATCATCCACCAGAATGTACGCGTCAACAGAAGCGATGGCGGATCCGGAGAAGAAACGCAAGATAATGGAGCTGAAAATGCTCTTCGAGACCGTCCTGAACGCGCGTTCACGCGTAATGCTTGAGATGAACGTGTCTCAGGAAAAATTCGACGCGCTGGTGAAAGGCCTTCCTTCTATGAAAAGCCCGACGGTAAGTCCACTCTTTGGCGGAAACGGATATGCCATAAAAGTTGCGGTAAAAAAATCGGAGGTTCCGACGCTGCTTCCGAAGCTCCAGTCGCTCGGCGCATCCGACATAGTTGAATATGAGCTTAGAAAGGTGATGATATGAGCGGAAACGGCAGAACAGCACGGATTGCGGCGGTTGAGCGGACGACCGGCGAGACAAGAATCTCACTCTCGCTAAATCTGGACGGAACCGGAAAATATGAGCTCTCCAATCCGATCGGATTTTTTGAGCATCTGCTGCGCTCTTTCTGCAAGCACGGACTTTTTGACCTTTCCGGCACAATAGAAGGAGATCTTTATGTGGACCAGCACCATCTGATAGAAGATACAGGAATCGTGCTCGGACAGTGCTTCGCAAAGGCTCTCGGAAATTTCGCGGGAATTTTCAGAAGCGGTTTCTTCATTTATCCGATGGACGAGACGCTCGCACAGGCCGCCGTAGATTTCGGAGGACGGCCGTTCCTTGTATGCGACGCGAAGCTTTCGGGAATTCCGCTCGTTTCGGTTTCAGGCGGCGGCGGAGCCAGCTTCCAGACCGACTGCTTCGACGATTTCTGGCAGGGATTCGTGTCCGGAGCGCAGTGCAATCTCCATCTGGATACAATCCGCGGAAGAAGCGACCATCACAAGATGGAGGGACTTTTCAAGGCGGCCGCAAGAGCGATCCGCCAGGCAGCTGAAATTGATCCGCGGAGAAACGGAGAGATTCCGTCAACAAAGGGAACAATAATCTGATCCGCCGGATTCCGTCAGATCCGCCGCATGATTCTTAACCATGACGGCGGAATCTCAAGACTGTCCGTCACGCTTCCGTCAAACACTCCTCCGTTCAGTATATCCTCCCATCTTCCATTCCAGTCAGGCAGTTTTATCACCGCGCTTTTCTCCGCTGAATTCACGGCGACAAGAATCCTCTCGTTTTCCGTGCTTCTTGCAAACGCGAACTGCCTCGGCGCTACGAAAATCTGCCTGTAGTCTCCGTCCGTGAGCGCCTGATGCGATTTTCTGATTCCGGAGAATTTTCTGATTGCGGCTTCAAGTGCCGGCGAATCGGTCCGCGGCCTTGCGAATTCAGGCAGTTCAGGCGAAAAGACTCCGAACGGCGGACGCAGCTGAAAATCATCACTTTTGCCCCGGACACCGCGGATTCCGTGCTCGCTGCCGTAATAGACGGACGGAATTCCGGGAACTGTAAAAAGAATTCCATACAGGGGAAAAAGCCAGGCCTGATTGTGCAGAACGGAGGCGACGCGGTTCACGTCATGGTTGTCGGCGAAATTGTACAGGCGTATATTTCTGTAGATTCCGTTTTCTCCGGACTGACGGTTCAGGCTCCAGGCAAGCTCAAAGAAATTCCCGTCATTGAAACTGCTCCAAAGCCCCTTGTAAAGCTCGTAGTTGGTCACCGAATCAAGACGGAAAGGGCGCGCCCAGTTGTTGTAATCACCGTGAACAACCTCGCCCATCAGCCAGAAATCCGCGGCACGCGAAGCGCAGAATGACGAAAGCGCGTCCATGAATGCAGGCGAAAGGACATCCGCCGCATCAAGCCTCAGCCCGTCGATTCCGAATTCCGAGATCCATTTTCCGACCGCTCCGAAAATATGTTCCCTGACATCGGGATTATCGACATCCAGCTTGACAAGATCCATGCAGCCGGCCCAGCCCTCGTAGCTGAATCCGTCGTGATACGGACTGTCTCCGCCAAAATTCAGGCCGCGGTACCATCCGCGGAAACGCGAATTCTCCCTGTTCCTGACAATATCCCTGAACGCGAAAAAATCACGTCCGGTATGATTGAAGACGGCATCCGCAACCACGCTTATTCCCCGCGAATGGCAGCAGGCGACAAAATTCCTGAAGTCCTCATCGCTTCCAAGCCGCCGGTCGACATGATAATAATCCGCGGTATCGTAGCCGTGCGACGAAGACTCGAAAAGCGGACCGATGTAGAGCGCATTCACTCCGAGGGAGGCGATTCTGTCAAGCTCGGAAGCAAGCCTCCGGATTCCGTCTCCGGGCGGACAGGAAAAGTCATTTGTCAGAGCCGCGCCGCACATTCCCAAGGGATAAATGTGATAAAAGATTTTTGAACTGATGTTTTTCTTCATACTTACCTACCATTCAGTATATAATACTGCAAAAAAAAATATTCAGTTTGCGATTCCGTATATGAACGAATGCACAATCCTGTAAACTGTGTCCGAATCATGCGGAATCTCTCCGTTAAGAACAGAAAGCGCGGCCGAAACCGTGACAGCATAAAAATTCCGGCTGAACAGAAGCTCCCTTCCGCGCATATTTCCGAATTCCTGCGAGGATTTAATGAAAAGTCCATGGAAGCAGTCCGAAATCCTTTTCTGAAATCCTGCGTGTACACGGAATGCGTCGCTGCCGGCGGCGGCGAATGAAAGCGCGTTGTGCAGACGGAAAAACTCCGGATTCCCTGACGCGAATTCTATCTGCGCGTTCAGCAGATCCGTAAGATGGCGCACAAGATCATGATCATATTCCGCGGCGCGCTCAAGCATACGTATCATTTTTTCTCCGTACACGTCTATCACGGCCTCCAGAAGCCCGATTTTGCTTCCGAAGTAGTAATAGAGCGTCGGCTTGGTAATTCCGCAGACCGTCACAATCTCCTGAACGCCCACGGAATCATATCCCCTGTCGGCGAAAAGGCTCAGCGCGGCCGAGAGAATTCTGTCCTTTACGGAAAATTCCTGTTCCATAGAAGTAATATACCGAACGGTAGATAAAATATCAACCAAAAAGCCTGCGACATTCAAGATAGAAGCGTTTCTCGTCCGCCTCGCCCATCGAAAAGCTTTTTCTCGGAAGCGGCCCGCGGCCGTTTATCGTCTCGAAGAACGAATCCTTTGCGATGGGAGGAAGAAGAATTCCCGTGACTCCTGAGGTGGCTCCCAGCCTGAAAACCTCGTCCGCTCCGTGAATATAATCTATATCAGGCCTGCGCCCCGGCTCCGATGCGAACGAGTCAAGCACCGGCTGGAACGCCGCGACCGCAAGCCCCTGTGTATCCGTCACGACAAGAAGGAATTCCATGGAATTTCCCTCCGTAAAGACAAATCCGAAAGATGATGACGAATTCCTCACCGCAGCTTCAAGCTCAGCAGCGGAATTCATCTTGGTTACGGTTCCTCCCATGCGCTCGGCGACAAAATCCGCAAGCCTCCTGCTGTCCGCATCAAAAACCACACGGTGAATCGGCTCGAACGTGAGGCCATCGTCATAAATGTTGACAATCTCGACAAGCGCCCAGCGCACCGGGCTGGAGGAAATCTCATCCTCAGAGACGCCGTCCGCCCTCAGTCCGGCGCGATATTCATCCCAGACAGCCTTTGCAGTCGCAAGCGAATGGTTTCCATCCCCGACGGCGAAAAGGAACACGGAACCGTCATCTGATGTATTTTTCTGCGCAAGACGGTTGACCGCCTCGGTGACAAAAGCGACCTCATCATCCGAATCCACGCTCCATCCGCTGATTGAGCCTCCGCCGCACATCAGATTCCCCTGATAAAGCGGCTTTCTGTCACGGACAAGCCTGCCCGTCTCCTCGACAAGATTATGCTCCGGGTCATCGGCAAGAAGCATTATGTGGGGAAGCTCCAGCGGCGCGCCCCGCCTTATCTCCATGCGCGGAGGAATTCTGTCAACAATCGTAGCTTCGGTGGCACGGATGTTCGCCCTGGTGAACGGCTTCCAGTCGTAGGTGTCAAGATCTATCATCGCGACAAGCCCTTTCCGCATACGCCCGAACGGAGTCGTGCGCTCCACATACACAAAGCACCTGCGGGCTTCATCAAAGACGTTTCCGGAAATATATTCCGTCATCGTCCGCCTGATTTTCGCGATCCGCTCCTCCTTCCTGTCGTTAAGATAGACTTCCGGAAGAACAAGATTCAATGTGGAAGGCCTGTCTCCGACGGTCTCCTCCACCTTTTTCCAGTAATTTCTGTCCTGTGTATACTGGTCGCAGGCAATCACCGGCCAGACCGACATATCTTTATCTGCCGGAAGAAGAATTTCCGGCTCACGGATTCCAAAATTCTCAAGAGTTTTCATGCGGTGGATTATACATTTAAAGGGAAATTTGTTCCATCACGGAACCATCACTTCTAAACTTCTGTTCTTTCGTTCCGATACTAAAGACATGAAATCTTCCATCAAATCAAGCATCATAGCCGGCATCGGGATTCTGCTTCTGGCGGCATTCTTTTCCATAAGCCTCATAACAAGGGCGCTGGATTTCGGTGTATCCGGGCCGGGACACAACAATATATTCTTTATGCTCGGAGACATGCTTTATTCTGTATACGGATTCTCAAGCATTCTGATTCCGGGCTTTCTGATTGTCTGCGGGCTCTGCTGTTTTTCACAGAACTGGACTTCAAGAAAAACCCTCCGCCTCCTTACGGCTATAATTCCGTTTTTCACGGCGGTAATAACAGAAAGCATCTGCCGCTCCATAGTCACAACCGGAAGCGCCAGGTTCATGGGCACAAAAATAACGGCGACGGTGATAAGCGGACTCATGCTGATGATAATAGAAGTGATCGGAGCAGGACTGCTTGCCGACAGGCTTGACACCGGAGCCGGCAGAAAAAATTCCAACTCAAGAAGAAAGCTTCCCGTACTCAAATTCAATGACGGGCCGGAGAATGAGGACGGAGACAGCGGAGATGGGAATTCCGAAGAAACAGAACCGCAGCACAAATCCGCCGGCAGCACAGAAATTCAGAACGCTGACACACAGGCCGGAACGGAACCGTCACAAAAGGAATTCACGGAGGAAGAAACATCTGCCGCCATGGAAAACGCAGCTGGCCATGCCGAGGAAGACGCGCAGGAAAATCCGGCCACGGTCATAACTCAGGAGGAATTTGACGCGCTGATAAGCTCTCCGGCGGACGATACTGCGGAGGAGCTTGAATGGCCTGACCTTCCGCCTCAGCCTGAATCGCTTCCGCCCGAATATACGGAGGAAGAAGAGCCGGGCAGCACGGATTTTCCGGTGGAGGAATTTGAAGCCGGGAACACGCAGACGGAATTCTCAGGCGCGGACGAGCCGGTCGAAGAGGAGAACTGGCCGGGCAGCGGAATCACCGCCGAAAACACGGAATCAGAAATTCCTGAATACGAGCATGAAGATGAGTCCGGAGACTCCGGCGCGGCGCGCTTTCCGCAGGAGACGGAATTTCAGGATAAGGCGGAGCGACAGGAGACAGAGGAAATTCATGGGGATTCGCCGTTCGATGTGCAGATTTACACGCCGGAAACCACTTCCGTACAGGATGACGACGCTCCGTACAGCGACGCACGTTACATTGATTCCGTGATTGCCGAGAATCCGTATCCGCGCGGAATTGAGCTTCCGCACGAAGAAGCAGCTCCGGACGGAGAATACTTTCCGCAGGACGACAGCGAATCAGCGGAAAAAAAAAGCCCTTATCCGTCGGGGATAAGACTTTCTGACACGGAAACGGACGGAATTCAGTACGGAGAAAATTCTTCTGGACAGGAGGAGCCGCCGTATTATTCCGGACTTGAATTTCCGGAACAGAATACGGGGAACCAGGCTCTTGATCCGGATTTTTTCGACATAGACATAACCGAGGACGACGGAACCCAGGATGATCCCGGCCCGACCGCCTCAGATTTTCCGGATGACGCAGATTCACCGGAAAAAAAAACTGAATTTTCCGCGGAGCCGGTTCAGCCTGAACCGGAGATAAAAATTCCCAAGCGGTGGGAGAAAATTCTCCATCCGCAGCAGGAACAGAAAACCGGCGAAACGGCCCGGCCTGAAAAAAAAACTGAATCTCCCGGACCGGCGCTGACAAACGCGGCGGCGGAAGTCTTTTCCCAGATGGAGGCCGACATAAGGAGAAGCCACGGCCTGCCCGAAATTCCTGAACAGGAAATTCAAAAGCCTGAGGAGGAGCTTCCGGAAGAAGGAATTCAGGATGAAGCCGCCGAGCCGGAGCAGGACACATCTCAGTCCGTCACGCCGGAACAGACAGCCGCTGCACCTGCCGGCCTGACCGCCGTTGAATCCGAAAATCCGGTGAACCGGCGGCCTCAGGAGGAGATGCCGGAAGAAGCGGAGAGAATTCCTCGGCAAACCGCCCCGGAAGCGGAGTCCGCGCGTGCGGTGAGAAAAGGTCCATACATAATTCCGGCGGAGCTTCTGACGGAATACGAGAACAACCGGTACTGGATAATCGACGAAAAGACAAAGGAGGCTTCCGTCCGGCTCCGGCAGACGCTGAAAGAATTCAACATCGAAGCCCAGATAATCGGAATAAAAAAAGGTCCGGTCGTGACAATGTTCGAGATTCTTCCGGCTCCCGGCGTAAAGCTGAGCAAGATTGTAGCGCTGCAGGACAATATCGCCCTCAGCCTTGCGGCAAGCTCAGTGCGAATCGTAGCGCCGATTCCCGGAAAGCAGGCCGTCGGAATCGAAGTGCCGAACAGGGAACGCTCCATCGTAGGATTCCGCGAAATCATAGAGCAGGATCTGCCGGAATATAAAAAGATGGCGGTTCCAGTCGTGCTCGGAAAAGACATTCTGGGAAAACCGCAGCTGATTGACCTTGTAAAGACACCGCACATGCTGATTGCGGGCGCGACAGGTTCCGGAAAATCCGTCTGCGTCAACAGCATAATCCTTTCAATCCTGTACAAGCGGTCGTTCAGGGACGTGAAACTCATTCTGATTGACCCGAAAGTCGTGGAGCTGAAACTCTACAACAACATTCCGCATCTGCTCACGCCGGTAATCACCGAGCCGAAGCGCGCTTTTCAGGCGCTGCAGTACTGCCTCTGCGAGATGGAACGCCGGTACGCGCTTCTTGACAGCCTCGGTGTACGCGACATCTCGAACTACAACCAGCGGATAAAGGAACGCGGAATCTGCACGGAGAAGCTTCCGTATATTGTCGTGATAATAGATGAATTCGCCGACCTGATGGCGACAACCGGCAAGGAGCTTGAGTCGATTGTGGCGCGCCTTGCCGCGATGAGCCGCGCCGTGGGAATCCATCTTGTGCTTGCGACCCAGCGTCCGTCCGTAAACGTAATCACCGGACTCATAAAGGCGAACATTCCCACAAGAATCGCGTTCATGGTGGCCTCAAGAACGGACAGCCACATAATAATCGACAGCATAGGCGCGGAAAAACTGCTCGGACGCGGAGACATGCTCTATGCCAGCGCGGTGGATCCGTTCCCGGTAAGAATTCAGGGAACTTTTGTAAGCGACCAGGAAGTGGAGAAAGTCGTGGAGTACGTCAAGACATTCGGAGAACCCGACTACATCGACGACGAGATTTTCATTGAGGATGACGACGACTCCGGAGTCGATGACGATCCCTACGGAAATTCATACGGAGAAGATCCGCTTTATGACCAGGCGCTTGAGATTGTCGTCCAGGCGGGAAAGGCATCGGCATCATACATCCAGCGCAGGCTTAAAATCGGCTACAACCGTGCGGCGCGCCTCGTGGAGGAGATGGAGGAACGGGGAATCGTCGGCCCGGCGAACGGAAGCAAACCGCGCGAGATAATCCATATTCCGTAGCACAGGCGCAGAATTTCCTATCCAACGCTTTTTCTTCTCTTAATATTTGAAAGAAAAAGTCCGGCCACCGTAAGAAACGCTCCGGCAAGCCCCGCCGGAGTTATTTTTTCTCCAAGCACAAAATATGCGGCAACAACGGTGACGACAGGAATAAGATAAAGTCCCACGGAAACCCTCACAGTCCCCAGACAGGAACAGGCCTTATTCCATGCCACAAAGCAGAATCCGGATGCCATCACTCCAAGAAAAAGCAGGCAGACAGCATTGAGCGGCTTTGCGAAACGGGCGCGGTTCACGGCAAAATCCAGCGAAAAGCGGAACGCCGGTGAAGCGTCAGCGGAACTTCCGGCGATGACGAGCGGAATCATCAGCACGACCGCAAAAAAGAAGATTCTCCTTGTGCAGCAGACAGGCTCATAATTCCTGGTGTTCAGTATAGAAACGAAAAGCGAATAGAAGCCCCAGCAGACCGCCGAACCGAGCGCGAGAAAATCGCCCTTGGGATTCAGATGAAGCTCCCGGCTTCCGTTCAGGCTGACAAGCGCGACTCCGGCCACCGCGACGGCGAATCCGGCGACAAACTGCGGAGTTATGTGCTTTTCATGCAGAAAAATTCTTGCCGTAAGCGCGGTGAACATCGGACATATCGACACGATTATGCTGACGTTCGAGGCCGCCGTGTAGGAAATCGCGATGTTCTCAAGAAACTGATACAGCAGAACTCCGGTAAGGCCGGCGGCGGCAAAATAAATGTTGTCCTTTGCGGCGATTCTTCCACGCCGCGGACATATAATCCAAAGAAAAATGTACGCCGCAAGAAAACGGAAAAAAAGAATCTCAAGCGACGAAAAATCAGACAGAAGCGTTTTTGTGCATACAAAAGTTATTCCCCAGATAAAAACGGAAACCGCGGCAAGAACAAATCCCGCCGCGCTCTTGTGAGGGTTCGGATACCTGATCATGGCTGACAATATATCACATTGTGTCATTCTGGAGAACAGGCGCAGACAAATCATGACGCAAGAGCGGCGGAATCAAATGCAATTTTCCTGCAATCCGTTAGCAAGTGTTGTAATTTTATGCGGAGTTCTGTATAATCGTACAAATCACTTGAACAAGTAAAACTAATCATTTCATATTTTGGGGATATATTTTTATGGATGAGCTGAAAAATGAAATCAAAGAGGTGATAATATCGTCACTTCAGCTTGAGGACATAAAGCCGGAAAACATTGTCGACTCAGAGCCTCTGTTCGGAGAGGGACTCGGACTGGACTCCATTGATGCCCTGGAGCTGGGAGTCGCGCTCAAGAAGAAATTCGGCGTGAAATTCTCGTCCGAGAGTTCCGAAGCGAAAAAGCATTTTGCATCCGTGGATGCGTTAGCTGAATATATTAATGCCGAAAAGGCAAAATAAGAGAGGAAGACTATGTCAAAAGATGAGATTTTTTCAAAGGTGAAAGACATTCTTGTTTCTGAATTTGAAATCGATGAGAACGAGATTACTCCGGATGCACTGCTCGGTGATGATCTTGACCTTGACTCCATCGACTCAATCGATCTTATCGTCAAGATGAAGGAATTCATGCCGGCCGACAAGGGCAACGTGGATCCGTCGATTTTCAAGACAGTAAAGACAATTCAGGATGTTGTGGACGCGCTTGTTCCGTACATGGGATAAATGAAAAATTTCCTGAAAGTTCTTTTCTATGTGACTGCGGCAGTTTATCCGGTGCTGGTGTTCACGCTTCTTGTCGTGTTCAAAATTCCGACACGGATTCTGTCTCTGTGCATAATCGCACTTGCGGCCGCATTTTTTCTGAGCGCGACAGGAGCAAAGAAAGCCGGAAGCGGAAAAAAGGGAACGCTTGACTGGAAACCTCTGGTCAGTTCCGCACTTTTTCTTGCGGCCGGCCTTTTTTGTTTTCTGACAAATCAGAGCATTTTCCTCAGGCTTTATTCTGTTGTCATAAACGCCGTTCTGCTTGCGGTGTTCGGCAGCACACTTTTTATGAAACCGAACATAATCTACAGATTCGCCGTCCTGTCGGACAAGTCAATAGAAGGCTCCTCATTTGCCGGGAACGTCGAGGAATACGGCAGAAAAGTGACGCTCGTATGGTGCCTGTTCTTCATAATAAACGGCGGAATCTCCGTCTTTACGTCATTCCATGACGACGGAAAACTGTGGGCGATATACAACGGCGGAATTTCATATCTGATGATGGGAACAATCTTCGCGGTTGAATTCATAATCAGAAAGGCGGTGGACAGAAAAATGATAAAATCATTTCCGATGACAAAATTCAATGCGGATTCAAGAAAGGACAGCCACATCCTCTGCTTTGAGGACAGATGGTCGGCAAAAAAATACAGGACATGGCATGATTTTCTCTCGGACTGCGAGAAGATGAGGCGCCATCTTTCCGGCGACACAAGGAAAGACTGGATTCTGCACTGCGAGGACTACTGGTATTTCCTGGTGACATTCTGCGCCCTTCTCCAGTGCAGGAAGCGTGTTCTCCTTACGCAGAACATAACGGAATCCTTCATAAAGGAAATTCACAGGGACGGAACAGGATTCCTTTCCGACCAGAACGTTGCCGGCGCGGAGCAGATTCCGCAGATAATAGAAGGAACTGAGGCCGCGGACGAAAAGACCATCCGCCAGACGCCGGAAATAAAAGCCGAGGAGACCGAAATTCTGATGTTCACCTCCGGAAGCACGGGCGCGCCCAAGGCAGTTCCCCAGCGGATGAAGGAATTCGAGGAGGACAACGCATTCATCATATCCGCTTTTGGAGATGAGATAAACGCGCGCAAACTTGTGACAACCGTAAGCCAGCATCACATCTACGGCTTTTTGTTCGGAATTCTCCTGCCGTTCACGCTTGGAGTTCCGTTCCGCAGAAAACGCATAGAATTTCCAGAGGAATTTGAAAAGCTCACGGACGAAAAATACGTGATAATCGCGACGCCGGCGTTCCTCAAGCGGACAGTCGAGATAGAGGACAATCTTGCGATGAAGGACGCATGGATTTTCTCAAGCGGAGGCGCGGTTTCTCCGGAGCTGGCGGTGCAGACCGGCAAGGTGTTCCACTGCTATCCGCTCGAAGTCTACGGAAGCACGGAGACAAGCGGAATCGCCTACAGGCAGCAGAACCGTGACGGACTTGTCTGGACTCCGTTCAGAAACGCAAAGGTATGGCAGGGCGACGACGGATGCCTGCGGATAATCAGTCCCTACATCAAGAATCCGGAAGGTTTTGCCACGGCGGACCTTGTCGAGATGCTGCCCGACGGAAAATTCCTGCTGAAAGGACGCTCGGATTCAATCGTTAAAATAGAAGAGAAACGGATTTCCCTGACGGAAGTGGAGAACAGGCTGCTTGAGACAGGACTTGTCTCGGACGTAAAGGTGATTGCGCTCTCAAATGACGTGCGTCAGTATCTTGCGGCGGCGGTTGTCCTGAACGGCAAAGGAAAAGAAAAATTCAGGAATTCGGAGAAATATATCGTGAACCGGTATTTTCATGACTTCCTGGCGAAGTATTTTGAGAACGTCGTAATTCCCAAGAAATGGCGTTTTCCAGAAATCCTTCCGGCCGACGCGCAGGGAAAAAAGCACAAACTTGAGATTCAGGCGATGTTCGAGCAGCCGGAATCCTCAGACCAGAAATAAACGGAGTTTTTATGAACGCGAATCTTCACGACATCGGGAACGAGAAAATAATCTCGAAAGAGGACAACAGAATCACGCTTGAATTCACGATTCCGGCGTCAAGCGATTTTTTTGACGGACATTTTCCGGAATACAAGCTGCTGCCGGCGGTAGCGCAGTTCGAGGTGATAACGCGCTTCTCGCGCAGATATTTCGGGACGCAGCGTTTTGTTCCCAACATCAAGCGGATAAAATTCTCCGCGCCGATCCGCCCAGACACAAAAATCAGGCTGGAGCTGTCGTACAGGCCGGAAAAAAGTCTTGTCCAGTTCAACATGGCCGACGCCGAAAAGGAAGACAAAACCTACTCCTCCGGCTCGTTCTCCGTCCTTGCGGAGGAGACCGCAGAATGAGGCGCGGATTTGTTGTTCCCGTCTACAGGCACGGAAGCACGCTGGAGTCCGTCGTCCAGAAACTGACGGAATTCAACTGTCCGATAATTGTCGTTGATGACGGAAATGACGCGCAGAACAGGGAATTCATCAGGCGGACCGCCGAGAATCACAGCGAGGTTGTTCTTGTGACACGCGAAAAGAACGGCGGCAAGGGAAAGGCGATGAGCGACGGTGTCCGCAAGGCCGCGGAGCTGGGACTGACCCACATTCTCCAGATTGATTCGGACGGACAGCACGACGCCGGACGCATAAGCCATTTCTGGCAGAAGGCGGAGAAATTTCCGGATGCGGTGATCTGCGGCTATCCCGAATACGACGAGTCCGCGCCAAGCAGACGCGTGAACGGAAGAAAAATCGCAAACGGTTGGATTCATTTTGTCACGCTCTCAAAGGACATCAAGGACGCGCTCATCGGATTCCGCGTATATCCTGTGGCTCCGTACATGAAGCTGCTCGACCGCCACACCGTAATAGACGCGCGGATGGGCTACGACATAGACATTCTGGTTCACCTTTACTGGCTAGGAGTTCCGGTCATATCGGAATCGGTAAAAATCACCTATCCGCAGGACGGAATCTCGACCTTCCGCGCCGTACGCGACAACCTCCGGATTGCGGGAACATACTCAAGGCTTGTTCTGGGCATGATTCCAAGGCTTCCGGTTCTGACCGCGCGCAAGCTCCGGAAAAACCGGCGGCTCCGCTAAAAAACAAATTCCGCCCGCAGACACCGCAGCTGCGGTGACCACGCGGCAGCCCCCGGAGATTCCCGTGTCGCGGCACGGAAATGACATTTTGAACTCGTTGGACAGCCCCCCGCACAAAAAAAAATCCCCCGCCCGGAGGACGCGTTTTACAGGACGTCGGCCGGACGGGGGAAATCAAAAGAGCAACGCTTTTAAGTTCTCAGCGCCATTGCCGCGCCTGGCAGCACGATGCCATGGCGCTCAAACCAGAATCAAGCCTCTATTCCGTCTTTGCGACTATTTTTCCGATGTAGATTGTCTTGTTAGACAGCGCCGACCAGTCAGACTTGGACTGGGTGAACGGCTGGATGACAGTGACCTGCCCATCATTGTCAATGGCAGAAGAAATCTCTTTTACACCAGAAACAGCGTCTGATGTAGGATTGGCAACAGCTTGTTTATTGTTATCTTCGACAGAGTAGTCCCTCAGACCTATAGCGAATTGCCAGTCAGAGGAAGTCTCGTCCGCATAGGCCTCAACGACTACCTTTGTGTATCCGGAGACTTCAACAGAAGCCGCAAGATTAAAGCTTGTCTTATATCCGTTCGGTGTGACCTTGATAAATTTCTTGCCGTCCTTCTCGACAAGTTCGGTTCCTTCAGGCGCGGTGAATCCATCTGCATTCGGATCAAAAACGACCTTGTCCTCCAGTTTCGCGATTTTTGTCAGGACAATCTTTGTAATCGTCACAGACCAGTCAGCATCCCATTTCGGACCATTAGACCAGTCATTGTCATTGGCATTGTTCGCAAGGCAGACCGTGTTGAAGCTTGCATTTTTGGCTTTAAAGTCAGACAGATAATATTTTAGCGAGCCTGATGCGGACAGTTCAGGATATCCGACATCTTCATGTTTTGAACCACCGTCAGAAGATTTTACGGAAAGCTTGGCGTTTGATGCCTTTTCAGTAGTATAGAAAATTTCGATGGCATCGTAATTGCTAAGTTCCGCATTATCCCAGGCTGCCGCTGAATTTCCGGAGAAAGTTATCACATTGCCTTTGACTGTTGCTCCCCAAAGATTCTTCATTGTAGGCTTTTCTACCGTGTATGAATTTTCAGTCTTGCTAATCACGTCAAATTCACCAGTCGGCTCAACCGGAGTCGGCTCCGGCTCGGTTTTGTTCGCCTCCCACTTTGCCT
>ERZ808286.253-NODE-253-length-38836-cov-3.792244_pt1 | contig 38836 bp, 31 predicted proteins | sample MGYA00521276_ERZ808286 | MGnify/ENA primary metagenome ERZ808286 (study PRJEB31516, sample SAMN03275607) | gut metagenome | biome: mammalia-associated habitat; material: feces | host: Papio cynocephalus | place: Kenya | collected 2012-08-01 ... | reverse complement strand
GACTCGAACCATCGATATCCTGCTCCCAAAGCAGGCGCCATAGCCGCTAGGCGACGTCCCGAATCAACAAAAGCGAGTATATGTGAAAAAGAAAATGAGGTCAATAGCAAATGCAAATTTTGTTATTGTTTTTCTAAAGTAAAAGCCAGTCGAAAAGAGTGGTTTTGCATTCGCTTTTTAGTTAGCTGGGCAAAAAGATTAATAAAAGACTTTACACTCCATTTGAGTTTGCGTTATAGTCTATCTGTTGTCTTAGGCATAACTTTGACCATGCTCTCGGTTGTTTTCCGACAAAGGTGCCAAGACCATAAAGCTGAACTCATTGGAAGGTGGAATAAATCATGGCTAGAAGATGCGATATCTGTGGCAAGGGAACAATTTCAGGCTCTGTAGTAACAAGAAAGGGCCAAGCCAAGAAGTATGGTGGTGTTGGTCAGCACATCGGCGTGACAACAAAGCGCGAATTCAGACCAAATCTAGTAGAAGTCAAAGCAAACATCAATGGCACTCATAAGACAATCAAGGTTTGTACTCGCTGTCTTAGAAGTGGTAAAGTCGAAAAGATTGTTTGATTTTTACCTTGACGCAAAGAGGGGCTCCCGTGGTGGGGGCTTTTTTTGTAAATGGAGGAAACAGTGAATAATGCTCGCATACATGCTTTAGAGGGAGCAATGGTTTCAACAGCATCTGGAGTTGAAAAGCTTCTCGATATTTACAACAAGAGCGAAGAAAGGAGTCAGATTTTTGTTATAAGCCCAGTAAGAAGTCCAGAGCTTAGCTTTGAGAGCCTTTTGAACGATGCAGCAAACAAGGATGAGCGCCTTTGGGCAAGACTTGAAAACAGCCAGTCGAATTGGATTGAGTTTCTAGAGAGCGCTGTCTCTGGCCCTAACTTTGATAAAGTTGCCCAACGGATAAATGCTGCATTTTCTGATATCGAGGATATTTTGAAGGCTATCTGGATCCTTGAGGATGGCTCTGGAGCTGCAAAGGAGCACTTTGAGTCCCTTACATCAACATTCATTGCTGATATTCTTTCTGCAAGATTTAGAGCTGAAGGAATAGATGCAAAGTGCTTTTCTCCCAAGGATATTCTTGAGCGTCGTCCGGCTTTTGAGGATTGTGCTGTTTTTGTATCGGGCGAACTGTTGCATGCAGATGACAATGTCGATGCATCTGGACGCATAAGAGAGGAAGGCGAAGCTGAGTATACAGCGTCGTTGATTGCTGCGTCATATTCGTCTCCTGTTACTTTCTGGAATACAAAATCGATCCTATGCACTGCTGCCAAGCGAGATGTGCCATCGGCAAGTCCTATCGATTATCTTACTTATGCAGAGGCTACCGAATTATCGTTTTTCGGAGCTCCTATAGTTCATCCGGGTTTTTTCCAGCCATGTGCAAGCCAAGGACTTCCAATAACACTAAGGTATTGGGGTGCTATAGATGAAAGAGGAACTGTGATATCTGGAAAGATATATCCGACAGATAAAGATAGTGTAAAAGCATTTTCTGTTGTCAGAAATGTTTCATTGATAAATGTCGAAGGATCGGGAATGTCCGGTGTCCCAGGTGTTTCTTCGCGCTTATTCACAGCATTGAGGAACGAAGGCATCTCTGTGATATTCATATCGCAAGCATCCTCTGAATACTCTATATGTTTTGCTGTTCCACAGCATCAAGCGAATAAAGCGTCTAGGACATTGAGGCATGAGTTTGCAAAAGAACTTGAAAGCCAAAGCATAACAAGCATCGATAGCGAGACAGAGCTTTCTATATTGGCTGCTGTTGGAGAGGCAATGCCTGGACGAATCGGTGTTGCTGGAAAGTTCTTCTCCTCATTAGCTCGTGCTGGTATAAACATCAGGGCTATTGCGCAAGGTTCATCAGAGAGGAACATATCTGCTGTAATCGCGTCAAGCGATGCGACAAAAGCTTTGAGAGCTCTCCATTCAGTGTTCTTTATGTCACAGCAGACACTCTCAATTGGACTATTCGGTCCAGGTAATATTGGCGGAACTCTTTTGGATCAGATTTCAGAAGAATCGGAAAGATTGAAAAAGGATTTCGATTTGGATATCCGCGTAAGAGGTATTGCAACATCCAAGAGGATGCTTCTTTCGGAGGATGGAATCGATCTTGCAAAGTGGCGAGAAGAGCTAGAGAAGAATGGTGTTGCATACAATGAAAAGGTTTTTCTTTCACATATAAGGGCAGCCTACTATCCTCATTGGGTACTTGTGGATTGCACATCATCAGAAGAAAGAGCAATGCAATATAAGTCGTTTATCAATGATGGATTTCACATTATAACTCCGAACAAGAAGGCATCATCAGGGCCTTATGAGTATTACAAAGACTTGATCTTGGCAACAAAGAAAACTGGTAAAAAGTATCTTTATGAGACAACTGTAGGAGCTGGTTTGCCAATCATTGTCACGCTTAAGGACCTAAGAGAGACTGGAGATACTATAGAGAAAGTAGAAGGCATGGTATCGGGAACACTTGCATGGCTCTTTTCGAACTTCGATGGGACGACTCCATTTTCGTCATTGGTAAAGAAAGCAAAGGAGCTTGGCTACACAGAGCCTGATCCTCGTGATGACCTTTCAGGAATGGATGTTGCAAGAAAGACTGTAATTCTAGCCAGAGAGCTTGGCTACAAAGTCGAAGTCAGCGATATAAATGTAGAGTCTCTTGTTCCTGATGAACTGAAGCAATGCTCAAGAGAGGAATTTCTGGACAAGCTTGAAACAGTTGATAGCTATATGCTTGATCTTTACAAGAAAGCAAAGGAGAAGGGGATGTGCCTAAGATATGTCGGTAAAGTAGATAATGGAGTATGTTCAGTATCTCTTGCCGAATATCCATCTGATCATCCATTTTCAGAGGCATATGGTACAGACAATGTGATTGCTTTCACAACGGCACGTTACAATAAGCAGCCATTGGTCATAAAGGGGCCTGGAGCTGGACCAGAGGTAACAGCTGCAGGTGTATTTGCTGATATCTTACGACTTAGTGCTTATCTTGGCTCTAAGATTTAATTGGAGGTGTTTATGGAATTTGTATCCACAAGAAATAGAGATGAAAATGGCTTTAGTGCATCCGGTGCGATTTTGAAGGGGCTTGCTCCAGATGGAGGATTGTTTGTTCCAAAAACAATGCCAACTCTTCCTTCTGATTTTACACTTTCAAAGGGTCTTTGGTATGCAATGTACCAAGCAATAAAGCCTTTTTTCGAAGGTGATGAGCTTGAGTTTGAGCTGGAAGAGATTTGTAAAAACGCATTCGATTTTCCTTTGCCTTTTTTCAAGGAAGGGGATGCAAAAGAGATAATGGAACTCATATATGGTCCAACAAGTGCTTTCAAGGACTATGGCGCTCGCTTCTTGGCCTTTACTATGGAAAAGCTTCTTGAGAAAAGAGGCAAGGAATTGACTATTCTTGTTGCAACGTCTGGCGATACAGGTGGTGCTGTTGCCTCAGCATTCCATGGAAGGAAAAACCTGAAAGTAAAGGTTCTTTTTCCAAAAGGGCGCGTAGCTGATAGGCAAAGAGCTCAACTTACTTCATGGGGAGATAATGTCGAGTCATATGAGGTAGATGGATCTTTTGACGATTGTCAAAGAATGGTTAAAGAGGCATTCATGGATAAAAGCATAGATGGCCTTTCCTCTGCTAATTCGATAAACCTTGGTCGACTCTTGCCTCAAATGGCTTACTATGTTTATGCTTCTTTGCTTTTTGAAGCAAAGTACAAGACAAAGATGACCCTTATAATTCCATCAGGGAATGTTGGAAATTCCACTGGAGCTTATTGGGCAAAGGCTATGGGTGCTCCAATAGCAAAGATTGTTCTTGCTGTCAATGCAAACAGGACTATACCAGACTATCTTGAGAGTGGAAAATATGAGCCAAGAGCTTCAGTGAAAACACTTGCAAATGCAATGGACGTTGGAGCTCCATCGAATATGGAACGACTCTTTGATTTGTTTCCAAACTATGGTTCATTCAAGGAAAATGTATCCTCATTTAGTGTTTCTGATGATGAGATCAAGAGGACAATCAAGGAAATGTATGATGAGAATGGATACATTCTTTGTCCACATACAGCTTGTGCTGAGAGAGTAAGGCGGGATCATTTTCCAGATGAAGCAACTGTTGTTGTTGCTACAGCACATCCAGCAAAGTTCAATACGATAGTTGAGCCTTTGATTGGAAAAACAATCGCGATTCCATTGAATTTGTACAAAATAATGCAAAGGCCATCAAAAGCTATCGAGATAGATTGCGATTATCATAAGCTCTTTGTCCAGGATTGATTGTTTCTCTTCAATATAAAAGCTTGTTTTAAAGCACAATCAACTGTAGTACAATGAGGGTAAGGAGTGTCAAATGGCTTCAATCAAAACAAAATTTGTCGGCTTGGATATAAAAAGCCCTGTTATAGTAGCAGCAGGACCAAATACTGCGGATATAGATCACTTGCTCAAGTGTGAGGAAGCTGGTGCTGGCGCTGTTGTTCTGAAATCGCTTTTTCAAGAGCAAATAGAGAAGGAAGTCGAAAGCGCATATGAGGAGAACAGGGAGTTTCTCAATGGTGCTGGCTCTGAGTCGTTTGGCTCATACCATGCCGATTTCATAATCGATAAGTATATGAAGCTTTTGTCAGAGGCAAAGAAGAAGCTGGAAATTCCAGTAGTTGCTTCCATTTGTTGCAAAAGCTTGGACTCTTGGGCTGAATATGCACAGAGATTTGTCTCATGCGGGGCTGATGCAATCGAACTTGATTACTATCCAATAGCATCCGATGCCAAAGTAGAGGGAAAGAGTGTAGACAAGGCGCTTTTTGATTTTGCTCAATTTGCTAGAAAGAACATTTCGTGTCCTGTTATTTTGAAGATTGGCAAGAAATACTCGTCACTTGCCAATGTCATTTCAACATTGGACAGCTTGAAGATTGATGGAGTTGTGCTTTTCAACAAGTTCTATGCCCCAGATATCGATATCGATAATCTTAAGTTTGTCCCGGGGCCAATGCTTTCAGATGCCAATGATTATGTTGAAACGTTACGCTGGGTTGCTTTGATGAGCGGTGAAGTGAAGATGGATATTATTGCAAATACAGGAATACATGATGCAAATACAGCTATCAAGATGCTCTTGGCAGGTGCACGTTCATTCGAGGTCTGCTCTGTAGTTATCGATAAGGGATACAAAGCAATCGAAGAGATCAATGCAGGCATTGCATCTTGGATGCGAACGAAAGGCTATGAAAGCATATTCGACTTCTGCGGAAAACTTGCTCAAGAAAGAAGCGATGAAGGATACCAATGGGAGAGGACACAGTTCTTGAGAACGATAAAATAATATGGATAGTGATAAATACAAAGATATAGCTCCTTACAAAGGAGAGGATTTTGAGAACGCAAAGGAGAGGATCCTCTCGAAAAAAGAGTATCTTGGGGCTTTTGCATGTATCATTGCTGGAAACGATGTAGAGAAGATAAATGGCATATTGGGATTCATCTCAAGCCAGATGGATAAGGTCCATAGCTATTTTGATTTCCAGAAATATATAACAGCTGGGATATTTATCCCATCAATTTTGAAAAAAACAACAACTGGATTTTCGACTACCGGTGGTGAGAATCTTGATCCCAATAAGGGTTATCTTTTTATCTCGAACCATAGAGACATAATCCTTGATTGCATGCTTCTTGACTATGCGTTGCTAGAGTCAGGAAAGCCTACATGTGAAATGGCTTTTGGTGATAATTTGATCGCAAACCAATTTGTCGAGGATCTCTTTAGAATTAATGGTGGTGTAATAGTCAGAAGAGAATTGCCAATGAGGGAGAAGTATCTTGAGACTATTAGATTGTCAGAATACTTTGTCGATACTATTTCCCAGGATAATACATCGATATGGGTTGCACAAAAATCCGGTCGAAGCAAGGATGGAATAGATAATACACAACCAGCAATAATCAAGATGCTTTATCTATCGAAGAAGGGGAGTGGAATCACTTTTGGAGAGTTGATCAAGAAAGTGAATATTGTACCTGTAGCAATAAGCTACCAATATGATCCGAATGATATTAATAAAGGCCGAGAAGAGTTCATAACCCAAAGCCAAGGCAAGTATGAGAAGAAAAAGTATGAGGATGTCATCTCTATGGTTAGAGGCTTAAGGTGCAATAAAGGAATGGTGAATGTTGCAATTGGAAATCCTTTGACTGGTGATTATGCAAATGCAGAAGAAGTAGCTCGGGAAATCGATAGACAAATACACCTTAGATACAAGCTATTCAATACAAACTACATAGCATATGACTATCTAGAGCGTACAGATAGGTTCTCTAGTTTGTATGATGGCTTAGATGCAAACGATTTCATCTCTCGCTACAGCCATTTGAAGCCTGAAGTACGACAAGCTGTTCTCGACTCTTATGCCAATCCTGTTCGATCGATGCTTAGAGAAAAGGGTGATGCGTAAGTTTTTTTTGCTGATCTTTATGGCTATAATTCTCTTTTCTTGTGAAAAGAAGAGCTTTGTTGTTGACGATTATTCTCTGAAAAGAGATGTTGATATATCTTTGGACAGAAATGGGTCCCTTACCTCATACAATGAGAAGCTTGTGCTTTCTGTATCTTTCTCACCAAGTGATCAAGGCTATTCCTTTATAATAAAATCGCCAGATTACAATCTAAGTTGGGAATCTGACATTGCGGGGATATCAGAGCTTGGCATAACGAAAGGCGCAAGTTTTCCATCGGGTTCATATCATGCAATATTCTATTCTGATAGTGGTACTGAAACTAGTCTAGATATCCCTCTCTCACCAATAGATTTTGATTTCTCATATATAAATAGCAAGAGAATGCTATCATCAAGACGAAGCGTTTCAATAGTTGAACTTGATTCAAATGGAGACGAGATAAATAGAGTCGAGGATGCTAAAACTGGCTATGAATTGGATCCTAGGACAGCGAAAGTCCAACTCTCTTATACTGATCGGCTTATGAATAACATATTCATAGTGCAAGAAGTCTAGCTATTTCGTCCTTCCTACCATCTGCCTTAATTCGCTCTCTTTCAACTTTATCAAGAATGTTCTTCCATGTGGACAGCAAGGCTGGTCGAGCTGGAAGACTTTCTTTATAAGTTCCACAGCTGCCCATCTGTCGATATCATCGCCAGCTTTTATAGCTGCTTTGCATGCAATTATTGCAAATAGTTTTGATTCGAGCTCATCTTCATCGGCTTTGGCTGTTGTAATAAAATCGACAATCTGGCTCTCTATTGATTTGCAAACAGCTGGGAGCGCATCTATCTCCCATTCTCCTTTTGCTTTTTTTGAGAGCATCACGCCCATTTTGGTATAAACATAGCTCATCTTTGAGAGAAATTCATCTGTCAGGTCATCGACTTCAATCTTGATTGGCACCAACAATGGTTGTACAGATTTCAGACTTAGAATCTCATCATAGAGAATCCTCTCATGTGCTGCGTGTTGGTCAATAAGGTATAGACAATCGCCAACTTGGCAAATCAAGAAAAGCTTGAATGCTTGTCCTATGTATATTATTTCTTCCTTGGGCTGGAACTGTGTTGTGCTCTCTACATCCCTTGCATTGCTTTTGGCTTTTATTTCAGAGTGCATTCTCTCCAATGCTTTTGCTTTCTCAAGCCAATCTTTGTCTTTTTGTTGGTAAGTTCTTTGCACTTTCTCTGAAACAAAATTGCTATTCGGGATTTCTTTCTCTTGTCTCTCTATGTTTTTGGCTTGTATAGTTTCTTTTGATTTTCCTTCGCTATCTTCAATGCCTGGGATGTAGAACTGGTTTTGTATTTTAATCTCTGGTATTATCCTGTCTACACCGGATTTCAAAAGAGTTGTCAAGCTGTGATGGATGTCAGCAAGATTGCGAAGTTTTACTTCCTTCTTTGCTGGATGGATATTGAAATCAACAAGCTCAGCCTTGTCAGTTATGAATACAGCACAGTATGGGAAGCTTCCCCCAGGAAGCAACTCGCCATAGCCATATGAAACAGCTTGAACAAGGGAGTATTCATCAACAGGTCTATTGTTCACATATATTCGTATTTCTTTCCTGTCTGAACGTTTGACACTTGAGTTTGCGCATATTGCAACGATCGAAAAATCTTCTTGTTTGTCTACAAGTTCCTTCACATCTCCATCGGCTATACCCATTTGCCTGTAAAGATACATTACTCTTTCTTTCAATGTCGCAACTCTTGGCCAATCAAGTCTTAGTGCGCCATCTATTTTCATTGTAAATCTGACATCTGGAAATGGAAGTGCTTTTGATACAAGAAGGTTTCTGCAAGCTTGCGCTTCTGTCGATGCGCGCTTTAAAAAAGCTCTTCTTGCGGGTATGTCACGAAAGAGATTCTCGGTTTTTACAATCGTGCCTGAATCCGGTGCAAGGCTTGTAATCGGCTCTCTTATTCCATTGTCTATTGTCAAAGTCGAGCCTTCATTTGTCTCATTGCTCCTTGTTGAGATAGTCATTCGAGTAACAGCAGAGATCGAATATAGAGCTTCTCCTCTAAATCCCAATGTGTTTATTGCATACAGATCCTCTGGATTATGCAATTTGGATGTTGCATGCCTTGAGCCAAGCAGTGCCAGGTCATCTCTTCTGATTCCTGAGCCATCGTCGGATACGGAGATCAAATCGATTCCTCCTCCTTCGATCTCGACATCGATTTGGCTTGCATTAGCATCCAAGGCATTGTCCAGCAATTCTCTTAGAATCGATTGAGGTCGCTCTATTACTTCTCCAGCCGCTATGCGTGATGACAAAAGCGGATTTAGCAGGTTTATTCTTCCCATCAGAACTTGATCCTTGTTGTTACAGAAAATGCACTCGATATATCTTTTGTTGCATTGTAGCGCGCATTTGTGTTGATATATTCTGTCGATGATGCAAATTCTCTTGTCTTCAATACGCTTGAGAACTCAGCATTTACAGATACAATCCCATAGTTGAAATCCATTCCAATCGAATAGATTGAATTCGGAGATGTAAATATATCGTTTTTAATATCTGTTCCGCGTTTGAAAAGACTTACGAAGCCCTTTCTATGGAATGAGCTATAAAGGCTTATCTTATCATTGAAATTAACTTTCATCTTTGCTGAGAAAATATCGTTGTCGATTGATTTGTAGTTGGTAATCAACTGCTGTACATCACGAAGCGAATATGCAAGCTCGAGCTCGAAAGGCTTGAAATCGAAATTTGCAACAGTCTTTGCAAAAAATGAACTATTGTCATAGGCTCCATCTTTTGAAGGCAAGAGATTGTATGTTGATGTAAAGATATTGTACATGTCAGGAGTTAGAGGCCCAGTTCTCCATCCGCCTTGAAGTGATAGTGAGAAATTGGCCCACTTGAAGCCCATCTCTCCACCCAATAAGGCAGCGAATAGCTTCTTTTCCTTGAAATCGTAGAATACATTGGTAGTTGTCGGACTTCCGTCTTCATAGTTTGCTGAAACCGATCCAACAGCATAAAGCGCAATGTTGAAATGATTCCAGAACAGAGGTATATCCAGCTTTACTTCTGGGTAAAAATACAATTCAAAGTTGTTGAAGTCCTTTATATAGAACTCTGCAGGAATTGAGAATCCTATAGAAAGACTATCTGGATTGATAGGGTAGATGCCTATCTTCAATTCTGCGATATGAGGGCTCTCGATATTGCCTCCGTAAACTCCGATTGAGAGATTGTAGAAATTGAATCCAGCTCGTATTGAGAGCGAATCATGCGAGCCAAATGCTGTAAACAGTGTGTCGTTCATCAAGAAATCCCTGTTTGCATCAAGGTAAGCTACACTGCTTTCTGGATTTCCTAGCTTTATGAAGTTTACTAATTGCAACGAGTCTGTAATAGCATAGAAGATCTTCTTTGCACCTGTCTCACTTGAACCGAAATTCCACCATTTTCGTCCATTGTTTGAAGGGCTTGCAAGTTTGAATGTCCCAGCATCATCGAATGTTAACAATAAAGGAGCTCTTAGAGAGAGCGCATAGTCATTGTTGCCAAATGTCATTGCAGGCTTTATCAAGTAGCGAGATACGCCATCATCGAATCGGTACTCATAGCCAGTTGATATTTCGAAGGAGAATGGAATCTTGATAGGATTGTCGGCACTATCTTTGCTCTTGCCTATGAAAGACGCTGTTGCACCATATGATAGGAAAAATTGTTTTTTAGCTATGCTGTCTATGCCGACTTTTATCGATGTTGACACACCTCCGATATTTAAATCCAACTGAGAATACAGCTTTGCATTTTCTTCATACTCTTCGGCTTTTGTAAAGTTTTGCATCGAAAGGCCAGCTCTGAGTGTGACATTACTAAAGGAAAGATATGTTGATGCTTCCAACAGACTGTTTTCTGGTGCGAACTTCATATCTGTTGTTGTTATATCGCCAAGCATAGCAATTTCAAGACCAAATAACTTTGATTCGTACCCGATTTTGCCAGCAAGTGTTATGAGGTTGTCGTCTTGATATGCAGGAACAAATCTTGGATTTTCTATGGCTTTATAGTGCAAAAGTGTACTTGATTTTCCAACATTCTTACCAAAATTTGTGTAGTAAATGCCGATATTGGATTTGAAGTTGTAAAACTCAATCGGAAGCTCTCCAGATATCATAAAGCCACCATTTGCTGTCTTACCGTTTTTGTTGCCGATCCCTATCATGTTTGCAAAACCAACTTGGAAGCCAGCTTTGTTGTATCCTTTTGAATGCAAAGGAATATAGAGCAAAAGCTCAGGGTAAATGTTTGCTTTGCCCATTTGCTGGTAGTCCATAGTTGTCATCAAAGCTAGTGCAAACTTAACAGGTATGTCATCTGATACTACATATCCGAAGTCAAGTCCTGCTATGCCTTTCTTATCTTTTGAGCTTGAGAATCTTCCAAATGTAAGATCATTGAAGAATGCATTCATCTCGATATGCTTTGAATTGATTGCCATATTGAATGTAAGAGGCTGGTATTCCTTGTCCCAGATGTGATCTACGCCATCAAAAAGTCCAATCATATCGCCATTGAGGTTTGTGTCCTTGTCTATTGTGATTTTGAATACTTCATCTAAGGATCTGTATTGAAGAGTCTCTAGAAAGTTAATGCTATAGCCAAGCCAATCAAGCCAATTCTCGTTTTTGCTATATCCAAGCATTGCAATAGGATCAATGTTTAATGCAAGATTCAACGACCCATATGTAAATGATGGGATAATTGAAGTTGTCAAGCTTTGATTGTGATTGCTTGAAGTGTAAGCTCTTGTAGATAGCCTCAAATCAAAAGAAAAGGATCTGTTTTTGTTTGATGAGACAATGGATGATTTTACTCTTTGTATATTCTCTTCTGGAATTTGATCTCTATTTTGCTGTTCGGTACTATCATCAATGATTTCAAGTTCATCTCCCTTTGTGCTGTTGAAGTATCTTGATATTTCTTGAGCCAATAGATTGGCATATGCGTAAGTGTCGGTATCTTCCCTTGGAACAGCTGTTATCTCGCCACTTTCTTTCTTGTAAAAATCGCTCGATGCATCGATAAGTTTGAGATTTGATAGGATGTTATTGATATCTTCGTCATTGATTGTCGTTGGAAATAATATAGTCGTAAGCGTTTTTGTTGATATTATTTTGATTTCTCCAAACTCTGTCGCGACAATTCGTGTCTCAGGTGTGATTTTGCTCGTTTGTTCATAACTGTCGTTTAAGGCATCTTTATTGAAGTAATCCAATATGTCCTTTTCTATGAGATCAAGAGTATCCTCAAGCTCTTTTATATTCTTCTCTTGAGGGTATTTTGCTTCTATCAAACCAGGCTCGACCACTGAAAAAGATATATTGCTGTAGATGTTGGTGTTTTTATCAGATAGCGATAGCAACCAATTCATGATGTCCTTGTCTTGGATGTTTGTAGGGTAGCTCAAGGTTGCATTTCCATCACCTGCTGTTATTTTTATCTCTCCATCTTTTGTCTCTATTGTTCTTTCTACACTTTCATCGACCAAGTGCTCATCTGTTTCCAGCTCAACCTTCTCTGGGATAAGTGCTCTTGTGATATCAATGGTTGGAATGGCTGGTATATTTGGTATGAGAGTTTTCGAAGCCATCTCTAGCTGTGGAGCGTCTGGAGTTGAGAATAGCTTGTTTAGCTTCGTGAGCGTTTTGTAGTCATCTTTTTCAACAGCAGAAGGATTTTCATCATTTGTCATGAAATCAACAAACTCGAGGCTCTCGATATCATAACTTTTGCCATTAATGGAATTGTAACTTGATGCATTTGAATCGGTGAAATTGTAGAATCTCTCCTCTTCATCTGTTGATATAAACACGCTTTCGCCTTTTGCATGTATCTCTGTCACTGTTGTTGGTGTGTAAATTGAAAGCGGATACGACAGGTTTTCTTCCAGAATCAAATTCGCTTTTCCAAATACGAGATACAAGCTTGGCTTTTCGCTTGTGTCTGTTAGTGCGATAAAAGAGTGTGGTGCTAGATAAATTCGTCCTAAGTCAGAAGTTGCTTCAATTTCCTCATTTTTGGTATGAAGCATGTAGCCTTCCTTCTCTAGATAAGAGAGGTTGTCGACTTTTACACCTTGCTCATTGAATATATCTACAGAATCCGAGTTTCCATCTGTGATTGTTAAAAAAGGTTTTGCAAGCAATGATACAGTACTTAGGGCCAAAACAACAAGGAATGCCAAGTTTTTTTTCATAGATTCCATCCTTTATCGACTTTTATCAACAATTTATTCTAACTCATTATTCTGAAAGAATAAACAACACGATTTTTCCATTGGACTTTATTAAATATCATACCAAATTAGGAATATAATAGTATCAATGTTGTTAATATCAACATAATGCGCAAATATTCTCTTTTGTTATATGAGAGGCTTCATAGCAAAATCTGGTGTTGCTATTTGAAAGGAGGAAATAGCAATTTCCGTTATATTTGATCTGGTCTGGATTGATTGTTTTTCCCCGAACTTCTTGATTCTGATTTCCTTATAGCTATGAAGCCTTTTTTTGATTTTACATTGAATTAACAAAACTGTTAATCGGATTTAATACTGAATGGCTAATCTTTGGGCAAGGAGTAAAAAAATGAAAAAAGCATTAATGGTTTTACTAACATTGGTTTTGGCTGTTTCACTCTTTGCACAGGGTGGCAAGGAAGTGTCAAACATATCAGTTATTTCTAGAGAGGATGGATCTGGAACTCGTGGCGCATTTACAGAGATTGTTGGTCTTTTGGACTCAAATAAAGTTGATCAGACAACTTTCGATGCTGAGATTGCAAACTCGACTTCAGTTGTAATCACAACAGTACAGGGAAACAAGAACGCAATTGGTTATATTTCCTTGGGTTCGCTCAATGATAGCGTAAAGGCTGTGACAGTAAACGGAGTAGAGGCAACACAGGAGAATATCGTCAATGGTTCATATCCTCTCCAAAGACCTTTCAACATTGCATACAAGACACTTACACCTGTAGCAGAGGATTTCATCTCATATTTGTTCTCGACTCAGGGACAGAGCGTTATTTCCTCAAAGGGCTATGTCTCAGTTCCAGCTAATGGCGATTACAAGTCTTCGATGATATCTGGAAAGCTCACAATCTCAGGTTCATCAAGCGTATATCCTGTGATGGAAGTATTGGTAGAGGCTTATGAGGCTCTCAATCCAAATGTTGACATCTCTTTGCAACAGTCAGATTCAACAACAGGAATGAAGGATGCAATCAGCGGAGTATCGGATATCGGAATGGCTTCAAGAGAGCTTAAGGCATCTGAGCTTGAAAGCGGGCTTACACCAAAGGTGATTGCAATCGATGGTATTGCTGTTATCGTCAACAAAGAGAATCCTGTTACGAACTTGACAATGGATCAGATAAAGAGCATTTACCTTGGTGAGACAAAGACCTGGGAGTTCTAAATGGTCATTCGCGAGAATTTGATGAAAGCAGGCTGCCTTATCGCAGCCTTGCTTTCTATTGTAGCAGTGCTGTTAATAACCATATTCTTGTTTGGAAATGGTTTTCCTGCAATGCATGAGATAGGCATTGGGAAATTCCTTTTTGGCAAGATTTGGAGACCGAACAGCAATGAGTTTGGCATTTTTCCGATGATTATCGGATCGTTGTATGTTACAGCAATTGCCATATTGATTGGTGTTCCGATTGGTGTTTTCTCAGCAATTTATCTTTCTTATTTTTGCCCGAAGCATGTTTACAAGATTGTCAAGCCTGCCATGGAATTGCTTGCGGGTATCCCATCGATTGTTTATGGTTTATTCGGGCTTGTAGTTATTGTGCCACTTGGACAAAGGCTTTTTCCAGGCACCTCCGGGAAAAGTGTTTTAACAGCTTCTGTAATATTGGGAATAATGATTTTGCCTACTATAATAACAGTATCGGAAAGCTCTATAAGAAGTGTTCCTGAATCTATATATCATGGTGCCTTGGCATTGGGATGCACGAAGGAAAGCGCAGTTTTGAGAGCTGTTGTTCCAGCCGCATCTTCTGGAGTTGTTTCGGCAATAATTTTGGGTGTTGGAAGAGCAATAGGTGAGACAATGGCTGTTATTATGGTTGCAGGAAACCAGCCGGTTATTCCAACTTCAATCTTGAAGGGTGTAAGAACGATGACGGCAAATATCGTTCTTGAGATGGGTTATGCTGCAGATTTACATAGAGGGGCGCTTATAGCAACCGCTGTTGTGCTTTTTGTATTCATATTGATAATCAACCTTTCTTTCTCGATTCTTAGAAGGAGGAGTTCATGACACAGGTTATAAATACAAAAAAGAAATATGTTGGATCGGCTATATTGAAGCTTCTTATATACGGTTCTGCTGTTATCACAATCGCTATAGTAGCAATAATAATCCTCTATGTTACAATTACAGGAATTCCTCAGCTTAAACCGTCGCTTTTCGCTTGGAAGTATACTCCTGAAAATTGCTCGATGGCACCAGCTATAATCAATACGATTACAATAGTGTTTCTGTCGCTCTTAATAGCATTGCCTGTTGGTATTTTTTCTGCTTTGTATCTATGTGAGTATGCAAGGAGGGAGTCTAGGCTTGTTAAAGTTATAAGAACAGTTGCTGACACACTCTCTGGAATTCCTTCTATTGTATACGGGCTTTTTGGATATTTGATGTTTGCTGTATCCTTGCATTGGGGATATTCCATCCTCTCTGGTGCATTAACTCTTTCGATCATGATTCTCCCTTTGATTATGAGAACATCCGAGGAGGCGATCCTTTCTGTTCCTGATATGTACAGAGAAGGGTCCTATGGCTTGGGTGCGGGAAAAGTCAGGACGATTTTTTCTATAATATTGCCAACAGCGATGCCAGGAATTCTTGCTGGCGTTATACTATCTATAGGAAGGATAGTAGGAGAGACTGCAGCTTTGATATATACAGCAGGAACAGTTGCTGGAATACCATCTACAGTAATGGGTTCAGGAAGGACTTTGTCGGTTCATATGTATGTTCTGATGTCAGAGGGGCTCCATATGGATCAAGCTAAGGGAGTTGCTGTTGTGCTTTTGGCGCTTGTTCTAGGGATGAATGCACTTTCATCTTTTGTTGCAAAAAGGATAGATAAAAATGGAAACGAATAAAATTGAGTTCTCAATAGAGGATTTGAATCTCTGGTATGGCGATTTTAAAGCATTGAAGAATATAAACATGGAGATTCCAGCAAAGGGAATTACATCGTTTATCGGACCTTCAGGCTGTGGAAAATCCACTCTTTTGAAGACTCTCAACAGAATGAACGACTTGGTTCCGGGTTGCAAAATCGAAGGTAAAGTACTTTTGGAGGGGGAGGATATCTATGATAAGAATGTTGATATCCCTCTGCTGAGGAAGAAAGTTGGGATGGTATTCCAGAAGGCAAATCCATTTCCAATGTCTGTTTTCGACAATGTTGCATATGGTCCAAGAACGCATGGCATACGAAACAGAGTGAAGTTGCAAGAGATTGTAGAGAAAGCTCTTGTGGATGCATCTCTCTTTGATGAAGTGAAAGACAGGCTGAATAAATCTGCACTTGGTCTTTCTGGTGGACAGATGCAAAGGCTTTGCATTGCTAGAGCATTGGCTGTAGAGCCCGAGGTTCTTTTAATGGATGAGCCGACTTCAGCTCTCGACCCTATCTCAACGATGGCAATAGAGAACCTTGCGTTGAAGTTGAAAGACAAGTACACGATTGTCATTGTGACTCATAATATGCAACAAGCTTTGAGAATATCTGACTATACAGCCTTTTTCTTGCTTGGAGAGGTTATTGAATTCGATGAAACTGAAAAATTGTTCTCGAATCCATCTAATAAGAAAACAGAAGATTATATAACAGGTAGGTTTGGTTGATATGAAAAACGGTTTGGATATAGAGCAAGGCATTGTATATAGGGCACTTGCAGAACTTGGGGGTCTTGTAGAGGAGGAGTTGGATCTTCTTTTGGAGGCATTCTCTCCCAAAGGCAGTAGCCTTGAGAAAATTGCAAATTACTCATCTGAGATAAAGGCTCGTAGCAGGGACATAGAATCTGAGTGTCTTAAGGTGCTTTTGAGGCATCATCCAGTTGCTAAGGATTTAAGAATAATAAGCGCAGCTACCAAGATCTCTACAGATCTTGAGAGAATAGGCGATAATGCTGGCGATATAGCAGAGATTATTCCGTTCATTCTTGACCCTGCCTTTTTTGAGGAGCTTGATCTTATCAACATGGCAAAGAATGTAAAGAAGATGGTATCAGGTGCTGTTGACTCATTTGTCTCTGGTGATTTGGAGAAAGCAAAGAAAATCATCCTCTTTGATGATGTTGTCGATGATGCGTTTGTGTTCGCAAAGACAAAGATCTCGCAAATAATAAAGAACGCAGATAGGAATGCCGACGAAGCTCCTGATTTGCTTATGATTGCGAAATATCTTGAGCGAATGGGTGACCATGCTGTGTCGCTTGCGCGTTATGTAGGCTGGTCTGTCGATGGCAAAGAGGATTGGCTAAATGCCAATAGGGGCTTAAAATAAAGTTATGATTTATGTTGTAGAGGATGATCCGGGAATAAGAAAGCTATTGATGATTGCATTGAGTGGGAATGGATATGAAGTCGATGGCTTTTCTTCTGGCGAGGATATGCTTGTTGCTCTTAGATCAAAGAATCCTGAGCTTATCCTCTTGGATATCATGCTCCCGGGCAAGGATGGGGTCGCGATTCTCAATGAAATACGTTCAAGCAAGGATTATGCCTCTATCCCCGTCATAATGGTTACAGCCAAAGATAGCGAATATGACAAGGTCTTGGGTTTTGAGTGTGGTGCTGACGATTATATTTCGAAGCCTTTCTCAATGCTTGAGCTTCTGTCTAGAGTCAAAGCTGTTTTAAGGCGAGCTGGCAAGAAGGATTCGGATTCTATTGCGATTGATGGGATTGTGCTTTCAAAGAGCTCTCATACTGTAACGGTGGATGGAACTTCGATTGCTCTTTCTTTGAAGGAGTTTGAGCTTTTGAGAATCCTGATGGAAAATGCGGGCAGTGTACTTTCTCGAGAGTTGATCCTCGACAAAGTCTGGGGCTATTCCTCAGACATGGAAACAAGAACGATCGATGTGCATATAAGGCATTTAAGGGAAAAGCTTGGAGAAAAGGGCAATATGATAGAAACCGTTAAGGGTGTTGGATATAAAATACAAGGATAATATGACTAAAAGAATTTTCTGTGCTATCTTCTTCACTTTATTGTTTGCAATGATAATCACATCAGCAATAGCTATTGCAATGTTCTATAACGAATATGAAAAGAGGCTTGATGAGGACTTGAACATAGGTCTTCGATTTTTGTCGTCTGTTGCTGATAATGACTTAAAAGAGCTTGAGAGCATAAATGTCGAAGATAGACGAATTACATTGATAAGTCCTGACGGGAATGTGATTTATGACTCAGAGGCTGATTCAAACCAATTGGAAAACCATTTGGACAGAAAAGAGGTCTCTGATGCTTTTTTGCATGGTGCTGGATATGATTCTAGATCGTCATCCACAATAGGACAAAAGTATATATACAAAGCTGTCTTGCTTACATCTGGCAATGTCTTGAGGCTTTCAGCGCCTGCCAATACGCTATCATATTTTGTCTTGGCGGTTTTGTTGCCACTGTGCCTATCGCTTTTTGCTTTGCTTGTTTTCTCTGTTTTCCTTGCATCATTTATCGCACGAAGGATCACGACTCCGATAAACAACCTTAATCTTGATGATCCAGTTGAGATAACAGGTTATCCTGAGCTTACACCTTTATTGGTGCGAATATCGAAGCAACAGGAGATAATCAGGCGCCAGCTTGAGGATGCAAGGAGAAAAGCAAGTGAGTTTAGTTTGATAACAAACAATATGCAAGAAGGGCTTGTCGTTCTCGATAAAATGGGTATGGTATTATCTCTAAATGATGCGACGAAATCCCTTTTTCATAATAATTCGGTAAAGCCGGGCGATGATATCCTAAAACTATCTAGATCTGTTGTTTTTACAAGCGTTATCTCAAATGTGCTTAACAACAAAAGCGACAGTGTGCATATTGAGCAATGTGGAAGGATACTTGAGGTTATCGCAAACCCTGTTGTGAACAATGGCGTATGCGCTGGTGCTGTTCTGATCTTCATTGATATAACAGAGAAAGAGAAAAGAGAAGCAATGAGACGAGAGTTTACAGCAAATGTTTCTCATGAACTAAAGACGCCTCTCACTGTTATATCTGGTTTTGCAGAGATAATGAAAGATAAGAATCTGCAACCAAATGAAGTGCATGAGTACTCTTCTGAGATCTTCAATCAAGTACAACGCCTTATTTCGCTTGTGCACGATATAATCAAGCTTTCGGAATTGGATGAGAAGAACATAAAGAGCGGAATGGAGAGCTTGGATGTATCAACTATAGCAAGCAGTGCTTTGAGGAGCCTAGAGGCAAAAGCTGAACAGAACAATGTAAACCTCTCTTTGACTGTTGAGAATGAAAAGAAGATTAAAGGCAACCCGGCTCTGCTAGAGGAAATGATCTATAACTTATTGGATAACGCTATTCGCTACAATAGGCCAAATGGATTTGCTTCTGTTTCGATAACAAGTGATGAGAAGTATCTTTATCTTTGTGTTACAGACAATGGAATTGGAATTCCAGAACAAGATATTGATAGGGTCTTTGAGCGTTTTTATCGTGTTGATAAAAGCAGAAGCAGGGAAAATGGTGGCACCGGATTAGGGCTATCTATAGTAAGGCATGTTGCTGAGTACCACAAAGCAACAATTAAACTTACAAGTAAGATTGGAGAGGGGACGAAAGTAGAAGTAGCTTTTCCAATCGAGGCTTAAAATATCTTTATGGGAGACCTGATTTGGTTTCCCAATTTTTTTACAATTGTTTTTTTCATTGTTCATTTAATGCCAAATCATGAAAATTTGTTGTTTTTTGTTGCAAAGCGCGGATTTGGAATATATCATTAACTCCATACAATATTCTTGTAAATTCCGAGCAGGAGATGAATGTGCAAAACAGCTGTGCTATCGAATTAAAGGGTATTACAAAACGTTTCGGACAGGTTGTTGCCAATGATGGCATAAACCTTGAAATAAGGCGAGGGGAGATCCTTTCCTTACTTGGCGAGAATGGTAGTGGAAAGACTACTCTGATGAATATGCTGTCGGGAATCTATCAACCTGATGAAGGGGAGATTCTTGTCGATGGCAAGCCTGTTGCGATTCGCTCTCCAAAGGATGCTTTCTCTTATGGCATTGGAATGATTCACCAGCACTATCATCTTGTGGATGTATTTACAGCAGCGCAAAATATAATCCTAGGCCTTGATGAGAAGATGGATATAAAGTCTGTCAACAAGAAGGTGAAGGAGATTTGCGACAAGTACGGGTTTGACGTGAATCCGGAGATGAAAGTCTACGATATGTCTGTATCGCAAAAACAGACTGTAGAGATTGTAAAAGTACTATATCGTGGAGCTGAGATATTGATCCTTGATGAGCCTACAGCTGTTCTGACACCACAAGAGACAGAGAAGCTTTTTGTTGTTCTAAGAAACATGAAAAAAGATGGCAAGGCCATTGTCATAATCACACACAAGCTTGCAGAAGTCATGGAGATATCGGACAAGGTTGCTGTTCTTAGAAAAGGAAAGTATATAGGCACTGTTAATACATGTGACACGAATCCTCAAAAGCTTACAGATATGATGGTCGGGCATGCTGTCACATTGAATATCGATAGGCCGAGGTACGAGAATCCGATTCTTAGGATTTCAGTGGAAGGTCTTTCTTGTGTTGACCAAGAGGGGATCAAAAAACTCGACAATGTTTCATTCAAAGCATATGGTGGCGAGATTTTGGGTATTGCTGGCATTGCCGGCTCTGGACAGAAAGAGCTCTTGGAATGCCTTACTGGCTTGTATCCAATAAAATCCGGCTCAATCAAGTATTTCGATCCTAGGGACGGAAAAGAGAAAGAGCTTGTGGGCCTTACTCCAATGAAGATAAGAGAAATCGGTGTTGGAATGGCTTTTGTGCCAGAAGACAGGCTGGGAATGGGACTTGTAGGCTCTATGGGAATGACAAGCAATATGATGCTCAGGTCATGGAAGAATGGAAAATCTGTTTTCGTCAACAAGAAAAATCCTGAGAATCTTGCAAAGAAGGTTTGGGACGACTTGGAAGTGGTTACTCCTAGTACAGCCTTTCCTGTAAGAAGGATGTCTGGAGGCAATATACAGAAAGTACTTGTAGGCAGAGAGATTGCAGGAGAGCCGAATGTACTTTTGACAGCATATGCTGTAAGAGGATTGGATATAAATACGTCATATACGATATATAACTTGCTTACCGAGCAGAAGATGAAAGGAGTAGCTGTCTTATATGTCGGAGAGGAGCTTGATGTATTGTTGGAACTTTGTGATAAAATCTTGGTTCTTTGTGGAGGCAAGGTTAGCGGAATAGTTGATGCTCGCACAACTACAAAAGAGGAGATAGGCCTTATGATGACATCTATAGGAAGAAAGGAGGCATCTTGTGAGTGAAGAGATTAAAAAAGCTCCATTGATCCGCCTTTCTAAACGGGAGGCGATGGATCCGAAAAAAATATGGGCAATCAGAGTAGGCTCTATAGTATTGGCTTTGATTCTCGGTTGCATCCCAATCTTGATAACATCCAACAATCCGATTTTGGCATATGGTGCGATCATAAAAGGCTCTTTGGGAACATCCTTCTATCTAAAGCAAACATTAAGGGAGTCTATACCTCTTTTGGGGTGTGCACTTGCAATAGCACCATGCTTCAAGATGCGGTTCTGGAACATCGGAGCCGAAGGGCAAATTACAGCTGGAGCGATAGCTGCATCGTACTTTGCGATTAATTTTGCAACCAAGCTTCCGCATATCCCGCTGTTGATTATCATGTTTGTAGCTGCAGCTATCGTAGGTGGAATGTGGGCAATGATCCCAGGCTTTTTCAAAGCTCGATACAATACAAATGAGACATTGTTCACTTTGATGATGAATTATATAGCAATCGGAATAGTCGCATGGCTTCAAGGAGGACCTTGGGAAGGGAGAAAAGGAACACAGCAAATTCCTCTCTTTAATAAAAATGCCTATCTTCCTACTGTCCTTGGATTGCATATGGGTTGGATAATAGTATTGCTCCTCGTCTTCCTTGTGTATATATACATGAAGTACACCAAGCAGGGATATGAGATTGCTGTAATAGGAGATAGCCTTAATACAGCACGATATGCCGGAATGAATGTAGGTTGGATTATTGTTAGGACAATGCTTGTCTCAGGTGCCATATGCGGTATTGTTGGGTTTATTCTTGTATCAGGGCAAAACAAGACGATAACAAGCAACGTTGCTGGCGGTGTTGGCTTTACAGCCATTACTGTTGCGTGGCTTGGGCAATTGAATGCGTTTGCTATGATTGTAATATCATTGATTCTTTCGATTCTTTCCAGAGGCTCTAGCTATTTGCAACAAGAGATGGGTGTTCCTGCTGCGATTTCTGAGATAGTTTCTGGTATTCTTCTCTTTTGCATGCTTGGATGTGAATTCTTCATCAACTACAGGATGATCATTAGAAAGAAATCGAAAAAAGGTGAGGAGGGGATTGACGCATGACAACATTGGTTGCTTTGATTGCTGCTGCTGGAACATTTGGCACTGTATTGATGTTCGGAACATTGGGCGAGATCCTCACCGAAAAGAGTGGAAACTTGAATCTTGGAGTAGAAGGAATCATGTTCATGGGAGGAGCTTTTGGACTTGCTGGTGCATATTCATATGAGACTCTTGTTGGCTCTGGAAACTCTAGTGGAATTGTTGCGATTTTAGTTGCAATCGTTTCGGCTTTTCTGGCTGGTGCTATTGCTTCATTGATTTTCAGTTTTTTGACAACAACGCTAAGAGCAAACCAAAATGTCACAGGTCTTGCCCTTACTATATTCGGAACAGGTCTTGCAAAGTTTACAGGCGAATTTATGAGACACAAAGCTACGATGAGAGGAAATGCTGGAGGTTTCGTGACTCTCAGCAACCCACTCAAGGATGCTTTCTCCTTTGTTCCATTTCCTCAATTCATGCGTGATATCCCTATACTGGGAAAGATATTATTCAATCAAACTATCTTTTTCTATCTGGCTATCATACTTGCGATTGCTATGCATTGTTTTTTCCAGAAAACAAAGATGGGGTTGTATCTTAAAGCTGTTGGAGAGTCTCCAGTCACAGCCGATGCCGCTGGTGTCAATGTTGCTCTATATAAGTACATAGCAACAATTGTAGGTGGTGGAATTTCCGCTATAGGGGGAATGGTTTATGTAATGACAACAGGAGGATGTACATGGAGCGAGCATTCACTAGCTGGAATTGGATGGCTTGCTGTTGCTCTTGTTATCTTCTGTATGTGGAGACCTCTGAACGCAATATGGGGTGCAATCTTATTTGGTGCTTTAAAAATTATGTACATGAGAGTGGTCCTTCCATTTTTTCCGACAGAGCTTTATAAGATCCTTCCGTATGTTGTAACAGTTGTTGTTCTTATAATAACCAGTATGAGAAATAGCAGGGACAAGCAACCTCCAGCCTCGCTTGGTTTGAACTATTTCAGAGAAGATAGGTAGTATGTTAATGCGGTTTTTGAAAGACAAAACCGCTTAACTGTCTATTATTAATTTCGGATAGCATAATTGTTTTTCTTTGTTGTAACCTATTTTGAAAATACATTTACAAAAGGAAAAAAATTTGCAAAAACTTTACATTGGTAAATGATGATTGTATCATCAAATATATCTTACAGTCTTGCGACTATTTTATGGAGGTCTTGAATTATGAAAAAGACATTGGTTTTCGCAATTGCTTTGCTGATGTGCTTCTCGTTGTTTGCTCAGGGTTCAGCAGAGACAACAGGCGAAAAGACAGCAACTAAAGTGGGCTTTGTTGTTATCGGCGATGAAAATGACCAAGGATATACCTTTAACTTCATGAGAGGTATGAATGCAGCCATCGACCAGCTTAAGGCAGATGGTTACGATGTAGAGCTTTCCGTAAAAAGAAATGTTGCAGAAGATGCTAGCTGTGTTGATGCTAACTATGCTCTTGCAGCAGAAGGCTGTGAAATAATCTTTGACAATTCATATGGCTTTGAGCAATATATGCAACAAGTTGCAGATGAGTTCCCTAATGTAACATTCGTCTCTCTGACTAACTGTAATTCCCAAATAGATGGAAGAGATAACACACACAATGCTTTTGCTAGAATCTACGAAGGAAGGTACATTGCTGGCGTTGCAGCTGGAATGAAGATGCAGCAATTGATTGACAATGGCGACATTAAGCCAGAAGAAGCAATCGTTGGATACGTTGGAGCATTCTCTTTTGCTGAGGTTGTTTCAGGAATGACAGCTTACTATCTTGGCGTTAGAAGTCAATGTCCTACAGCAACTATGAAGGTTCAGTTTGTAGGTTCATGGTCAGATCCTACTTTGGAAGCAGAGGCTGCACAGGCTCTTTGTGATGCTGGAGCTGTCATGATCAGCCAGCACTCAGATAACACAACTCCTGCAACAACAGCTCAAAGAAACGGAGTCTTCCATACAGGCTACAATAACGATATGACAGCTGTTGCTCCAAACGCATCATTGCTTTCTTGCAGAATTGATTGGACAAAATACTTCTATACATTTATAGCAAACTATATCAACGGAGTTGAAAATCCATCTGACTACACAGGAACAATGGGAAATGGAGAAGTTGTTGTAACAGAGCTTAATACAGCTATTGCAGCTCCTGGAACACAAGAGGCTATGGAGAAGGCTGAAAAAGCACTTGCTGATGGATCTTTGCAAGTCTTTGATCTCTCTACATTCACAATCGATGGAAAGACAGCTACAAATGAGCAAATGTATGATAGCTTTGCTGCTGTTCAAGGAAATGCTACATATGATGGTGCATTCCATGAGTCAGAGTTGCAATCAGCTCCATACTTTGTTGGAAAGATTGATGGAATCGAGTGGCTTAATGCTGCTTATTGATTGATTATCGAATCTTGTTTTTGCCCCTTGTTTTCGTGCAAGGGGTTTTTCAATAAAAATATCCAATTAATATTGACATGAGAATGGAATGCATGCATTATATAGTTAGTTATTGCTAACTGAGGAATGGAATGCTTTCGACCTGGATTATTTCTTTTATTGTCCTTGTTCTTTTGGTGTTTGGCGTCTTCTCTTTTATAAAAAGGGGGAGGAAGGGCTGTTGCTCTGCATCGTCAGATGAAAAGATCCAGGCTATAGATGTTGATGAGGATGAGAGCCACTATCGCTATCGCTATGAATACTCTATTGAGGGTATGCATTGTGTCAATTGCCAGCGTCGTATCGAGGAGAACCTTGATCGCATTGGTGAAACCTTTGCACGTTGTGATTGGCGTAAAGGTTCTTTAATCCTTTTTAGTAAGAAAGAGATAAATAGCATAATAGTGCTTGATAGGCTCGAGGCGCTAGGTTACAAAGCGGTATTGAAAGGTAAGCAATAGCCTTAAAGACAAGACCAACAACTCTACACTCCTAATATGATCACCTTATGGTCTTGATACCCGTTGTTTTTCGACGGGTATTTCTTTGACTGTTGTTTTATTGGTTACACATAAAACATTCACGAAAACAACGTTTTAGTTTTACTAGCAATTTATTATACTTTGTATATGGAGGTCTTTTCATGGACAAGGTCAATTCACCTAAAAAACCGATAATTTGGTATTACATAATTGTTTTGGTTGTCTTGATGCTTATTAATGCTTTTGTTGTTCCTTCGATTTACGAACGGCAAATAAAGAATGTTGATTATGGCACATTCATAAAGATGACAGAGTCAGGAGATGTCGGTCAAGCTGATATAAAACAGAATGAGAATTACATACTATTTACCGATAAAAGCGGTAAGACGATATATAAAACAGGAATGGTAAATGATCCAGAGCTCAGCGATCGACTTTACAAGAATGGTGTTTCATATTACGGCGAGATAATAGAGACAGCAAGCCCGATTGTTACTTTTCTTTTTTCATGGATTTTCCCAATAATCTTGTTTGTTGTTCTTGGGCAGATCCTTTCAAAGCAGATTATGAAGAAAGCTGGGGGGAAGAACTCCTTGATGTTTGGGGGAGGAAACTCTGGAGCTAAGATTTATGTACCTTCTTCGGAGGGAATAAAGTTTTCTGATGTTGCTGGAGAGGATGAGGCGAAGGAGAATCTTTCCGAGATTGTCAATTATCTTCATGATCCGACAAAGTACAAGGAAATTGGTGCATCTATGCCAAAAGGCATTTTGCTTGTAGGCCCTCCGGGAACTGGAAAGACGATGCTTGCTAAAGCTGTTGCAGGAGAGGCGAATGTTCCTTTCTTTTCTATATCTGGTTCTGAATTCGTAGAGATGTTCGTTGGAATGGGTGCATCAAAAGTCAGGGATCTTTTCTCACAAGCAAAGGAAAAAGCTCCATGTATTGTTTTCATAGATGAAATCGATGCGATAGGAAAGAAAAGAGATGGATCGGTTTTTGGTGGAAATGATGAGAGAGAGCAGACATTGAATCAGCTTCTAACGGAAATGGATGGATTCGAGAGCAATAATGGCGTTATTATCCTTGCTGCGACAAACAGGCCCGACTCTTTGGATCCCGCTCTCACAAGACCTGGTCGTTTCGATAGGCGTGTGCCAGTTGAACTTCCAGACTTGGAAGGAAGAGAGGCGATTCTCAAGGTCCATGCCAAGAAGATAAAGACATCAGGCGATATAGACTATTTGAAGATTGCTAGGATGGCATCGGGCGCATCTGGCGCTGAACTTGCCAATATCGTGAACGAGGCAGCACTTCGTGCGGTAAGAGACGGTAGAAAAGAGGCAACACAATCGGATATGGAGGAATCTATCGAGGTTGTAATCGCTGGCTATGAGAAGAAGAACAACATTTTGACAGATCATGAAAAACTTATAGTATCGTATCATGAAACCGGTCATGCTTTGGTTGCTGCAATGCAAACGCATTCTGCGCCAGTGCAAAAAATCACAATTGTTCCACGAACATCTGGTGCTCTTGGATATACAATGCAAATCGATGAGGGCAACCATTATTTGATGAGCAAAGATGAGATTATGAATAAGATTGCGACTTACACTGGCGGACGTGCAGCTGAGGAGCTTATATTCAATTCTATAACAACTGGTGCATCGAATGATATAGAGATGGCTACTAAGCTTGCAAGAGCGATGATCACTCAATATGGTATGTCAGATGAGTTTGGAATGGTTGCTATGGAAGTTGTACAGAACCAGTATCTAGGTGGTGACACTAGCCTTGCGTGCTCTCAGTCGACTGAAGCAGAGATTGATGCAGAGGTAAGAAAGATCATAAAAGAGCGATATAAAGTCGCAAAGGATATCTTGTCTGATAATGTTGCTAAGCTGCATGAGATTGCAAAGTATCTTTATGAACATGAAACTATTACTGGTGAGGAATTCATGAAGATCTTGGGAGAAAAACAAATCGGAGTTGATGAAAGCTCGAAGTAGCTTAAGATGATATTTATTGTTGCCAGGAGAGTATTCAAGTCATTCTTCTGGCTTTTTCTATTTGCAATAAAAACTCCACAGGAGGAGTCACGTGCATTTTTTTCAATTGTTTTTGTATTCTAAGTGGATCGTATTGTGATATAGTAAAAAAGAAAAAAGGGGGCAGGCAGCAATGGCGCACAGCAAAGAAGAAAAGAATAAGCGTTTGATGCAAATACTATCAGATAAGATCAAGCATCAGATGAAAGTAAATGACGATCTGGGACTGATAGCAGAAACAGTGAAGGATCTTGCATGTATTTATTTCGAAGAGTCGATGGAGAAAGAGTGTCTCGATACTGTTGAGAAGTATTCTGATTATGTTGTCTCCAAATTCGGCGAAGATAGCATTGAGAACTTGCGAGCAATGAGCACACTTGCCATTGCATATTACGAGCTAGGAAAGATTGATCTATTCGATAGCTTGGAAGAAAGAATTGAGATCCTTGCTAAAAAAATAAGCTCTGGCTCAAACATAGAATGTCTTATACAGTCAATTGAATATCCTGCATGTGAATTTTCCGATGAAATAAAAGAAGAATCCAGCTTTGATGAGATAAATAGGCTTAAGTTTTTAAGTGTTGTTGAAAAGTTTGTTTCCAGTTGCGAGTTGCTAGACGATTCATATACAGCATTGGATTTTCTTGAAGCTCTTATAGCTAAATGGCCTGAAGAGACGATTTTGGATAAAGCTATCAAGGGACGTCTTTACAAGGACCTTGCTTTATGCGATGAATTGGAACAAGACTTTTATGCATACTTGGACCATATTGCAAAGGCTTTGGATTTATTGAAGGATAGCATTGGAATATACAGTAAGACATATGGTCGATATTTCCTTGACTATTTACATGCATTTGATGCAACTGAACAATTTGATAAAGCCTATGATAATGCTAGCGCTATGCTTTCTCTATATGAAAGCAAATGTGGAAAAGATGATGCATATTGCTCCCAGTTGAGAACTGAGATGGCTATTTCTCTTTTGCTTATGGAGAAATTTGATGAATCATTCGAACTCGCAAACGATAACTATAAGATTAATGTTGATAGCTTTGGAGAGAATTCAAAGCTGGCGACAATAGCAGAGAAAGAGCTTGCTGATTTGTATTTCACGTATGGCGAAAGTGAAAAGGCCGCAAAGCATTTTGAAAATGTAAAGACAAAGGCCAAGAGCTTTTTTGATGTTGGCTCTGATTTCTATAACAATGTAGTAAGCAAACTTGCTGAAAGCTATACAGAGTTGGGAGAAGGAGAGAAAGCACTCAATGAGAGTCTTGGGCTCATTGACAATCTAGAGGGCAATGGTGAAACCAATAACGAAAAGATTCTCAAAGCACATTATCTTCTAGGCCTTTCTTATAGGGACATAGGAAAATACAAAGAAGCAATGAAGGAGTTGAAAGAAGTACTCAAAAGGCAACTTGAATTCTTTGATGACGAAGAGGATCGAAATGTTCTTGAAACTCAATTGGCTATTGCAACAGTGTATGACAAGCTTGAGCAAGAGGCAAAAGCTCAAGAGTTATTTAGGAAAGTTGCCAAATTGGCATTCAGGAATTTTGGACCTGAGTCTGCTATCTTTCTTGACGCTCTTGAAAGGATTGCGTCCGATGAAGAGAATCCATTTTCATTGATTGAGGACGATTTTTAAAAATGGCATGCATTATAGAAGAATTTGGAACTCTCTCTGATGGAAGAAGTGTATCGAAGATTACAATCTCAAATGAGGATGCTTTCGCATCATTTCTTACATTCGGTGCGATATTCCATTCGTTCTCATCTTATGGTAGGAATGTCGTAGTTTCATTGAATAATGCAAAAGATTATGAGAATGTTTCTGCTGGCAAAGTTATTGGACCATTTGCCAACAGGATAAGCAATGCTTGTTTTTCTATAGATGGAAAGGAATTCCATCTTGATAAGAACAATGGAAGGAACAATATCCATAGTGGAAGTGCAAATATAGGGAATCATATTTGGGATATTGAAGCATTCGATGAAAATAGCGTGACTTTTCATACTAAGCACAAGGAAGGTGATGGTGGAATACCTGGGAATATGGATTTCAATGTTAAATATTCCCTTGTTAAAAGAACGCTTAGAATTGATTATGTTGTTTCTAGTGATGCTGATTCTATTATCAATCCAACCAATCATGTTTTCTTTAATCTAAATAAGGACAACAAGCCAATTTTGAACCATCAAGTTGAAATAGATGCAAGTTGTTTTATAGATGTGGATTCAGAGTCGCTTCCCCAAAAAATAGTATCTGTCAATGGCAGTGATTTTGATTTCACATCTTTTCACTCTATAGGTGAGAGAAGAAATGGCATTTACGACAATTGCTTCATATTCGGCAAAAGCCATGAATGTCGATTGAAGGTGGCTGATTTGATGCTAATTGCCAGAACAGATAGACCAGCTATTCAGCTCTATACTGGAAAATCCCTTTCTTTTCCTGATACTAGTCGAGGAGCGATTGGGCCTTTTGGAGGTGTAGCACTTGAAACATCTGGCTACATTGATGCTGTAAATCATCCAGAGTTTGAGAGTGCTTTTATCAAGAATGGAGAGGTTTTCAAAACCTGGACAGAATATGAAATCAGGAAATAGCATCAATTCTCGTTATGGATTACTATTTTTATAGTATTCTTGAAAAATGGGATGCTTTCAGCAAAGATTTCTGTCTTTCCAAAGAAGAGCTCTAATCTGCGTTTGATATTGTAAAGCCCTATGTTTTTTCCTGCATTCTCAAGAGAGGAGTAAAAGCGCTCATAATCGATTCCTGCGCCATTGTCAGTGATTGATATTTCGATATTAGTCACATCAGGTACAACTTTGATTGTTATTTCGGGCATCAAAATTGATTTGTCTTCCATGCTATGAAATCCATGTTTTATGCTGTTTTCCACAAGAGGCTGAAATATTGTTTTAGGTATTCTCGTTTCTAAAAGTTCAGATGAAATATAAAACGAGAATGCAATTTTCTTGTTAAGCCTGTGATTCATGATATCGATATAGGCATTTGTATGCTCTCTTTCGCCTTCGAATGTTGTTAGCTCTTTACCTTTGTTTAAGCTTTGCCTTAGATACGATGCGAATGTCTGGATCATAGAGGATGCTGATTCAGTGTTCCCATTTATAACTTCCATGTTAATTACTTCAAGCGTGTTGTAAATGAAATGAGGATTTATTTGCTCAGTAAGAATACGTTCCATATAGTTGTATTTTTCTTTTTCGTCTTGCTTTATCCTATCGATTTGGCTTTGGATAGTAACATACATGGAATTGATCGATTCAATTAGTTCCCCTGTTTCATCGTTAAATAGTGGTTTCTCATCGAGTTTGTAAGTGTTATTTTTGATTTGTGTTATCATTCTTGAAAGCTTTGAAAATGGTCTTGTTAAAAATGATGCAAAGTAAAGTATCAGGAATATTCCAAGAATTGTTACACCGATGCAAAGCAAAATTGAAAATAGGATTATTGATGTTTTCTTTAGTTTTATTGGCTCATTGTTGATGAACATTACAAGATCCAAGCCTTGCATGCTTGTTGTTTTCTTTTTGATATCGAAGTCTTTATCTGTATTGTTTAGAGTATTATTTGGATCAAGTATGTTTATATCATTGAAGAAAAGAGAGTATGAGCTATTGAAATATACAGATGTATTTCCATTCAGCTCTTCCTCGATTTTCTGGGCATCAAGCATGAGTACCAGAATGATTTTGGGGTTTGCATCTTTAGCCAATACCAAATATGAAGAAGGACTAATACTTGTTATTGGAAATGCTACAGGAATAATAAAGCTGTCCTTCTTGAATGGTGATTTGTCTTTTCTATATATTGATATCCCCATTGAATTTGTAAATGTATCATAATCAAGGAATTTTGAATTTGAATCAGAAATCGAAGAAGAGAAAGAGTAGTAAATGTTGTTGTTTGTGTCCAGGATGTATGCATTCTCTATAAAAGGGTTTGACTCTTCTAGACTTTGCAAAGTATCTTGAAAGTAATATTGTGTTGCAAGTTTCGAATATTGGTCATCCTCAAGCTTCTGGTATGCAATCTTCATTTTCTCAGATGAAGTTGAACTCAAAAAAGTTGACATCACTTGGCTTATTATATTTTCAATTCTTTGATCAGTAATGTTGAACCATGACTCTATGCTGTTTTTTGTATCGATTGAATATAGGTGAAGAAAGTAAAAACCGCATGCAAACCCAATCGACAAAATCAATACTATCAACAGCGGAATCATGATTAAAGAGATTTTGTATTTTAGCTTTAGATCAAGAAAGTGTTTTTTCATATCATTGACCTGTATTGAGAAGGTGTGATTCCATTCATTTTCTTGAAAATCCTATAAAATGATCGATAATCTGTATATCCTAATGAGTTTGATATCTCATCAATCGATAATTGAGGATCTGCCAAAAGCTCTTTTGCATAGTCGTTTTTAAGCCTTATTATATAGTTGCTGAAGTTCTCTCCAGTTTTCTGCTTGTAGTAAGATGAGAAATAAGCAAAATTCATATTCAGATTCTCAGCAATTTCCTTTGCAGATATTTGGAATGCAATGCTATCAGCAACCATCTTCCTTGAACGATAAATAATTGGGTCGTTTGCTAGTTCAGCTTCCACAATCGAGACATTCGAAATATATCTAAATGTCTTTGCCATCCACTGTTCAATCTTATCTATCGAAGAGAGTCCATTTATAGCTGTCCAGTCTATTTTGGGTAAAAACTTGCTATCTACATGCTTTTCTTTCTGTATTTGTCTGTTGATATCGGCAAGTAGAAATACGCACATGCCCTTTATATAGCTTGGAGGAGGCGTTGGAACATACATTAGTTTTTGAAAGAAATTACTTGTCCATTGTTGGATTTTCTTCTCGTCCTTCAAATATATTGCATGCAAAAGTTCTGCATTTACAATATCGTTTGAACCAAAGGTCGGTGTGCTTGAAGTGATTGAATCTGAATCAAATATCTTTTTGTCCTTATCATATATTTTATACGAAAGTGCTGTCATTGCACTTTGAAAAGATACTTGGAGCTTATCTAGTGATTTGACTGTTGCTCCCACAGAGATTGTATAGTTGCTACCGCAATCGAAGGCAATTTTCAAAAGCACTTTAGCCACATGTCTTGAAGTTGTTTGGTCTGTGTTTATTATGCATATTTCATATTTATTCTCATATGTTAATATTTCTGAATCAAAAGACTCCAAGTATGATATAAATCCAGTTTCTCGTAAGATGCTTTTGGATTTTTCATCTTTTTGGAGAACAATTATTGTGGCAGGACAGTTATCTTTTATTTTGCACTTGGAAATTTCATCTATGCTTTTTTCTTCTATTGTTTCTCCTGCAATTAGCTTATGCAAATAAAGCAATTTTGCAGAATTTGCTAAATCGTGATATCTTTCAAATTCTTTTTGTTCCGCTTGTATTTTGACTTTGATCTTTATCAATGTATCAACCAGTTCTGCCCGTGATAATGGCTTGAGAAGAAAGTTTTCCACGCCAAGCGATATTGCCTCTTTTGCAAACTTGAAATCATCATAGCCTGAGAGAATTATAAAATGTGAGTTTATTCCTTCATCCTTTGCTTTCCTTATGAGTTCCAAGCCTGTCATCTTGGGCATCTTCAAGTCAGTTATGACAATACTTGGAGTATTTCTCTTTATTGCTTCGAAAGCTTCTTGACCGTTTGAATAAAGGTTTGTAAGCACAAGGCCTAGCTCTTGCCAGTTTAATGCATTTTTCATTCCATTTCTGATTGCTGGCTCGTCATCAACAATCATTACGGAGATAGTAGCTGTATTCATCGATTTAATTATCTTTGATATATAAAAACGTGCAACATGTTTTTTGCAATATCAAAAATAAAGTTACATTTTTCTTAAATCATGTCATTGATAGACAAAAAATGGATGATAGAGTTTTCGAAAACAAAGGAGAAAAGATTGAAGACGAGACCGGATTTGGAAAGCAAGAATAAGACGATCATGTTGATAGGAGCTCACCCGGACGACAGCGAGTTCAGGGCGTGCGGGACAGCGATAAAGATGCACGATGATGGTGCGAGGATAGTTATCGTCACTATCTCTGATGGCTCTGCGGGGCACTATAGGATGGATAGGAAGGACTTGGCTGCGAGGCGCAGGGCAGAGGCAATGGATGCCGCAAGTCTTGTGGATGGCAAGAGCATATCGCTCGGGATAGCTGACGGCGAGGTTGAGCCGAGCCTTGCGAACAGGGACAAACTTATTGCCCTGATAAGATCAGAGGCTCCGGATGTCATCATCACGAACAGGGCAAACGACTACCATCCGGACCACAGGTACACAGCGCAGCTTGTGCAGGATGCATCGTACATGCTCATGGTCCCGAACGTGTGCCCGGGCATTCCGCCTCTAAGGTATGTTCCGTTGATTCTCTATTGGGGAGACCAGTTCAAGAGGCCCGTGGAGTTCTCGCCGGATGTCGTCATATCGATCGACGACGTGCTTGAGAGGAAGCTCGATATGCTATCGAGGCACGAGAGCCAGGTCTTCGAGTGGCTTGCGTGGGTAGACAACATGCTAGACTCTGTGCCTCCAAGCGATGACAAGGATGGGCGCATGGCATTCCTGATGCGTCTTTACCAAAGGAGGCCGAACCATCTCTTCTCGGAGCGCTTCAGGCCGATGCTTCTGGCGCGCTATGGCGAGAATGGCCGATCGGTTGTGGAGGCGGAGGCATTCGAGATGTCTGAGTACGGATACCAGGCGACGGAAGAGGAGCTTGGAAAGCTTTTCATGGGCTATTGAGGAGGGCATTTTATGGATGAATCGAACAAGCCTTCGCTTCTAAGGCTTTTCCTTGTCTTTGCGAAGATGGGTGCAATAACATTCGGGGGCGGGTATGCGATGCTTCCGATATTGCAGCGCGAGGTTGTCGAGCACTACAGGTGGTGCGACGAGTCGGATCTGCTGGATTATTTTGCAGTCGGGCAATGCACGCCTGGAATAATCGCTGTCAACACAGCGACATTCATCGGCTACAAGACTCGCGGTGTCATGGGCGGCATAATCGCGACATTGGGCCTTGTCTTCCCGTCCCTGGTGATCATATCGGTGATCTACAACATATTGGATGCATTCAAGGAGAGCGAGCATGTGAAGATGGCGCTCAGCGGAATACAAGTCGCAGTGTGCGCCTTGATATTCACGAGCGTCGTGAAGCTTGCGAAAAAGAGCATAGTCGATGCCTTCACGCTCTCGATTGCAATAGCAACGCTGGCGCTTATGCTGCTACTTGGAATATCGCCGGTCGTATTTGTCTTGGCATCTATTGCCCTGGGCATCGGCTTCAGCCTCTTGAAGGCAAGGAAAGGGGGACAGAGATGACGCTTTTGCTTCTGTTCTATGAGTTCTTCAAGATCGGCCTGTTTGCAATCGGCGGCGGCCTTGCAACACTTCCTTTCCTCTTCGACCTTGCAGACAAGCACCCGGAGTGGCTGAGCTATGGCGACATAAGCAACATGATCGCGATCTCCGAGTCCACACCGGGGCCTCTGGGGATAAACATGGCGACATATGCAGGCAACAACGTGTTCGGCATTGTCGGTGGCATTGTCGCAACAATCGGGCTGATCGCGCCATCGATCATAATAATCCTGATCATCGCAAAGATGCTCGAGAGGTTCAAGGACAGCAAGTACGTCAAATATGCCTTCTATGGCCTAAGGGCGACTGTCATAGCGCTCATCTTCTATGCCGGATTGCAAGTCTTCTCGATTGCTCTGATCGGCGAAGGTGGCATAAGGGTATTCGAGACAGTGATGTTTGCTTGCCTTCTTGCATTGATGCTCAAGTTCCCGAAGGTGCATCCAGTCTTGTGGATTGCTCTATCTGCAATAGTCGGTATTTTATTTAAATTCCCTACTTGTTGATTTTTGCTATTTCCAAAATAAAGTTACATTTGACTTAAATTCTGTCATTGTTTGGATTATTTGCGATGTTACGATTTCATTAGAAACATAATAAGGAGGAATACAATATGAAGAGGATTATTGTATTGGCTTTGGTTGTCTTATTGTCTATTGGTTTTGTATTTGCCAGTGGTTCAGCAGAGACAAGCTCTAAGGAAAATGGAGAAAAAACAGTAGTCACAGTTTGGACTAATGATAGGCATGATTTGGCATATGTTGAGAAAAAAATTGCTGAGTTCAATGCTGAGAATGCTAGTATTGAAATTCAGTTAACAACTGTTGTTGAGGATTATCCTAATATGCTTATGATGGCATATTCATCAGGAAATGCTCCTGATATTTTTGGAATGAATGCAAGAGCAACGGGCTTTGATCTTAAAACATTTGTAGATGCTGGAATGCTTCTTCCTCTTACAGAGCTTTTGGATGATCCAGAGTTTGAAAAAGTAACAGATGCATCCAAACATATAATTGAAGGAATCAATGCTATCGATGGAGTACCATATCAATTTTATTGTGCTGTGCGTTCCGGGTCCAGGATGATTTACAACAAGAGTCTTTTGGATGCGGCTGGAATCACAGAGCTTCCCAAGACTATGGATGAGCTAGTAGAAGCTGCTGATAAAATCACCAAGGTTGGAGCAGGGAAGTATTATGGAATTGCAACATGTTCCTCTGCACAGCTGGAAAGATGGCTTGAGGGATGCATTAACAGAGGCGGTGTCTACCATTATGACTTTGAAAATGGTGTTTTCAATTTTGATGGATTCAAGCCTTATATCGAAAAAGCTCAAATGTTCTTCAAAAATGGTTCTATGTTCCCAGGATCAAATAGCCAAGGCGTAGATGCAATGAGAGCTCAGTTTGCTGAGGGTACATTCGCAATCTGGGGAAACGCTTCTCAAGAGGCAGGTGTTTTTACAACACAATTTCCTATTAAAGACTTTGAATGGGTAGTTGGCGACCTTCCAACATTGGATGGAAACACATATGGTACTGTGGAATCAAGGCCACAAAAGGGTTACTACCTTATGTCATCAACAAAGCATAAGGATGCTGCAATTGAGGTAATAAAATTCTTCAGTAGTGAGGAATTTGTAAAAGGTTATATAGAATCAGGTTATGCACTTCCTCTCTCTCAATATATGCAAGAGACTGTGGATATGAGCAAGATAGGAAGACTTGCTGATTTTGCAATCCATGATTATGAAGGTATGTATCCAGCTGTTCCTGCAGTTTCTGTTGCTGGCGATAACTATGCAAAGACGATCTGGAATTGCATTGTTAGTGGTTCTGATATAGATAAGACTATCGCTGATTTGAACAAGCGATATAATGAGGCCTTGGAAAAAGATATAAAGCTTGGAAAAGTTAAGCGCCTTGTTATAAAGAACTTCGATAAACTCAATCCTTCAGCAGGGGATATAGAGTACCTTTCAGAGTAGATTTTGAATATTTGTTAGATTTCTTCTATGGGCTGTAAGTGCAGCCCATAGAGTTGATGGAGTGTTTTTATGTCTAGGATGCAAAGAGAATTAAAAGATAGCAAAAAGGATAATATATCCGCATTTCTAATGATTTTTCCTGCAATCTTTCTTCTTGTTGTCACATCAATATACCCGTTTTTTTGGTTATTCAGGTATGTTTTGTATGACTACAATGGCTTTACAGCTTATTATACCGGCCTTGACAATTTAAGGAGAATGTTTTCGGATACGACTTTCTGGAAAAGCGTATTGCATACGTTTGAATATGCTTCAATGAAATTGGTTATTGTAGTTCCTTTATCTCTTCTTTTTGCTGTTTTGATCAATAGCAACATCCCAGGAAGCAAGTTTTTCAAAGGTGTGTTCTTTTTGCCTACTGTTATAAGCGCGGCAATATATAGCTTGATTTTTTCTTTTATCTTTGCGGTTTTCAATGGTCCATTAAATGGTTTTCTTCAAAAGTTGCATATTATTTCTGCTCCGATCGATTGGCTTGGCAATCCTAATTGGGTGATGATATCAATCATAATTGTTGCTGTTTGGGGTGCAATAGGAAACTACATGATTTATTTTCTATCAGGACTTTCAAGTGTTTCTTCGGAAGTATATGAGAGTTGCAAGATTGATGGTGCAAATTCTGTACAAACGTTTTTCCATATAACGCTTCCAATGCTGAGCCCAATGTTGAAAGTAATTCTTTTGCTTGCATTGACTGCGGCATTTAAAGACTATGAATCGATAATCGTCATGACAAACGGAGGTCCGAACAATCGAAGCCATGTCATGTTCTCATATATTTACAATTTGATTTTCTCATCATCTACAACCCCTCAAATAGGTTATGCAACAGTTTTGAGTATAATGGCAGCACTGATAATTGGATCTGTTACTGCTATATACATGCATTTCGCGAAACGACTTGATGATGTTGTTTAGGAGTTCAAAATGGAAAAAAGCCATAATGTAAAGTCAAAAAAACAAAAAATTATTACAGCTATTGTAACATTTGTTGTATCCCTTATTGCTTTGTTGATGATGTATCCTTTGATTTATATATTTCTTGGTTCGTTCAAGACCAACCATGAACTTCTTTTAGGCGGAACACATCTTTTCCCAAAAGAATTTGTTTTTTCAAACTATGCTGAAGCTTGGAAGGCTGCGAATTTCTCAGTGTATACAAAGAATTCTATTTTCCTAGGTCTTGGTGTAATGGTCATATCAGTTATTGTGACAAGCATGGCAGGGTATGTATTTGCACGAAAGGAATTTCGTTTCAAAGAGCTTTTGTATTCAGCTTTCATCGCATTTATGTTTGTTAACGTTGGATCGGTGACTTTGCGACCTTTGTTTGAGCTTGCTGTTAAAGTGCATTTGAATAAATCTCTTTGGGCAGTTGTCTTGATTACAGCGGGAACAGGGCAAGCAACTTTTATGTTCTTATGCCGTGGTTATGTGAACAGCATACCAAAAGAGCTTGATGAAGCTGCCAAAATAGATGGATGTTCTTTTTTTCAAACATTCTACAAGGTCATTTTTCCGCTTTTGAAGCCGGCTTTGGCTACAATTGCACTATTGTCATTCCGTTCAGGTTGGAACAATTATATTCTCCCGCTTGTCTTCACTATGTCAAACGATAGACTAAGACCACTTACTGTTGGCGTTAACATGTTGAAGAACAATAGCGATGGTGCTGCTGCTTGGAATATCATGTTTGCTGGTGCAACTATTGCAATCATTCCAATGATTATTATTTATTGCTGCTTCTCGAATTATTTTATGAAAGGCATGACAGAAGGTGCTGTAAAAGGGTGATTTTATGTTCATAGATAAGTATTTGACAACAAAAATTAAGGAAGAAAAGTATACAAGTGATTTTACAGATAGTGATCAGATGCGTTATGAGCATAGATTGAGAGATTCTATCGCAAAAAGGGACATTGATTATCCCGATGATATCAAAAACTTGAGTTGGAATTATTACTATAGTTTTGCAAATCCATTTGTGGATTTCAGCACATTTTATTCCACTCTTACATACGTTAGTTTCAAGGCACTTTCTTATATAGAATCAAAAGAAGATAAGAGTGTAGATGCCATTCTTTGGACTTATGGAGCTGTAAGTATTTGGTGCAG
>ERZ808286.251-NODE-251-length-39025-cov-4.524634_pt1 | contig 39025 bp, 38 predicted proteins | sample MGYA00521276_ERZ808286 | MGnify/ENA primary metagenome ERZ808286 (study PRJEB31516, sample SAMN03275607) | gut metagenome | biome: mammalia-associated habitat; material: feces | host: Papio cynocephalus | place: Kenya | collected 2012-08-01 ... | reverse complement strand
AGGTCCGGAGAAACATTCTCCCCGGCGACGTCGGACGGACCGGAATCACCGGCACCGGAAAGGATTCCGTGTTTTCCGCTCACAGCAAACCTGTTGCCGCTGCCCGAATCCGGAAGCTCCTCGTCCTCCACGACAATATCGACCTTGCCTCCGACCGCCGGTGCCTGCGGCTCGGATTCAAGATTCTGAGAGGAGTCATCATAAAGATACCTGAGGAAGAGGAAACGGATCAGAAGCGCAAGCAGACCGAAAACAATACCGAAAATCAGGGCCTGAACGAGAATCCTCAATATTCCTGAGCGCGAGAAAAGTCCGGAAAAAAGAGATAAAATGAACCCGCATGCCGCAAACAACGGCACAAATTTCAGACCGCGCATTTTACCTCCCATAAAAACAATCTGTAAAATTATACTGCATAATGAGCAAAAATAACAGTTTTATTTACACATTTTTACGTTTGCCCAGAAATTTCTTGAGAAAACTGGAGATTCCGTCATTGAATTCCGGCTCGTTTCTTTCTATCTTTCCAACTATGTGCTTTAGGCATACGGCCGGTTTCGATGTAGGATTGACGACGATGAACGGTTTCTGCCGTATCACGGAAGCCTGCACCACGGGATCCTCATACACGAACCCCAGGTAGTCGACCTTATATCCCAGAAACTGGGCGACTATCGTTATTATGCGCTCGGAGATCCGCTTTCCCTCGTCCGCGGAATGTACCCTGTTCACGATAAGCTTGAGATTGACGGGCCGGTCAACTATCTCGGTCGTGATTATCTTGATGATTCCGTAAGCGTCGGTGATTGCTGTCGGCTCCGGAGTGGTTACGACATACACCTCGTCCGCCGCGGCGACAAACTGAAGGACATTGTTCGCGATTCCCGCACCCGTATCAATGATGATTATGTCCGCATTGCCGAGGGAACTGAACTGCTTCGCGAAGTACTCAAGCTCCTCCACGCTCAGATTCGCAATCTTGGAGAAACCGTTGGCTCCGGCTATGAATTTTATGCCGAATTCGGTGTCCATGATTATCTCCTTCATGGTCTTCTTCTTGTTTATCACATGCATGAGGTTATAGGCCGGAACTATGTTGAGAAGCACATTCACGTTGGCCATTCCAAGATCGCCGTCTATAAGAATCACCTTCTTGCCCAGCTGCGCATAGGCAATCGCCATGTTTACGGCGAAATTCGTCTTGCCGACACCGCCCTTTCCGCTTGTGATGGCGATTATGCGTGTTCCGTGATTTCTTGCCCCCTGCCTTGCTCCGGCCGGGCCGTCATCATTCATCAGTTTCCTAAGTTCCTCTGCCTGTTCTTCCATTATTTTACTCCAAACTTGTCTTCTATATGAACGCGGTCTATCTCAAACCCGTTCAGCCGCTTCAGCATGTCTATGACATCAGCCTTCCTGAGATCACGGGGAACACGCTGCCCGTCCGTTATATATGAAATGCTCTTATGCCTGTCATAAAGCACGCTTATTATATTCCCGATCTGCTTTGTCTCGTCACATTTGGTGACAATCACTGACTCATATCCGAACGGCTCGTAGTTTCTTATTATCGTCTGGATATCCGTGGCCTTGGTTGACGCGCATACGGACAGATACACATCGGGATTAAGATTCTCCACATCGAGGATGTTCTTCATCTCGCCGATATGGGTGGAGTCGTTGGGGCTGTATCCGCTCGTGTCTATGAATATATAGTCCACGTGATCCTTGTACTCCTCATAAATCTTCAGCACGTCATCGGATGTCTCGGCCTTCAGCACATGGCGGCACAGTATGTCCCCGAATCTTGAGAGCTGCTCGTACGCCCCGACACGCATCGTATCTATAGTGACGATGCAGAGCTCCGGACGCGGCTTCTTGTCGGCCTTGGCATCAAGAATCGCATTCGACGCGAGCTTAGCTATCGTGGTCGTCTTTCCGACACCGGTGGGTCCGACGATTATTATCACATGAGGAGGCCTGAATGTCCGCGGTCTTGCGATCGATATTGTCTCTCCTATCCAGTCCACGACATAACGCTGCACAAGCTTGAAGTCGTCCAGCTGATCAAGCGGAAACGTGGCGCGTATCTTGTCCGAAATCATCTGTATATAGGAATAGGAAAATTCATTCTGCTCAAGAATCTCCTCTATCTTTCTTATCGACTCATGCTTCTCGGACGCCGCCACGGCAATCGAGCTGAGCTGCCTGGCGACCTCGTTCTTTATCTCCTCCAGTTTTGAATTCATCTGTGACATCTGCGAATTTATAAGAAGATTGTTCTTGTTCTGAAGGATAGCCTGCCTGTTCTGCTCCATGCGCTCCTCGTCGGAAGGCTGAGAATCATACCCCCTTCTGCGGGAAACCGTATACTTAACAACCTGAACCTCTTTCTGCCGCAGGCCGAGAAAACCGGACGGACGGAATTCCGTCTGTCTGCTGAGTATCTTATAGTTTGAACCGTATTCCTTGAACAGACGCTCGCGGCATTCGTCAAAAGTGGCGCCCTCGACAGTCTGCTCAATCTCATCTTCATAAGCCATTTATGTACTAAACCTCTTTGTTCCCGTCAGCAATCTCATTTATTATCTCCACCGAGACATTGCTACCGGCGGCATAAATCTCCATGTCGGAAAGCACCACGACACCCGGCTGCTCGCGCTCAATCGCCGACCTTACAAGCTGCCTGATCGGGCTGACGCACATGATTATCGGCATATAGCCGGTCTGTCTGACCATGCTCAGCGAGCCGCTGACGCAGGAAATCCATCTTCGGCGGTCAACCGGATCAAACGCGACATAAGGCTTTGAGCCGTCAGGCGGATACACGGCGTAGGAGCGGACAAGCTCTGACAGCTCCTGGGACAGCCTCATCACCCTGAGCTTGTGATCCGGATCCGCATACTGCATACAAATCTGGAGACCGAGCGCCTCCCTCACCTTCGCCGTGAGATCCCACGGGTTATGGGATATGCTCGCATAATTCGCAAGAGCCTCAAGAATCGCGACTATGTTCCTTATGGAGACCTTCTCCTCAAGAAGATTCTGGAGGACCTTCTCTATCTCGCCGTAAGTGAGCTTGGCCGTATTGAGAACCTCGTCCACAAGCACGGAATTCTGCTCCTTTACGGTATCCATTATGTCCGCGACCTCCTTGCGCCCAAGCATTTCCGCCGCATGGGAACGTATTATCTCCGTTATATGGGTCGCGATTATTGTAGGAGGATCTACCACGACGTAACCGGCCTCCTCCGCCTCAGGCCTTCTGTCCTCAGGCAGCCAGATGGCGTCCATTCCGAATGCGGGATCCTTCGTCTTCTCGCCCTGAAGCGGCGACACGACCGCTCCTGTGTCCATGCACATATAATAACCGAGCCTGACCTTGGCCCTGCCGGCCTCTATTCCCTTTATCTTGAAGCTGTACTCGTCAGGCTCAAGCGTCATGTTGTCCTGAATCCTAATCTTAGGAATGACGAAGCCCATGTCAAGCTTGGCCTCCGTCCTGATTCTGGTTATGCGCTTAAGAAGCTCGGCGCCGTTCTCCTTCGTGACAAGCGGCAGCAGCGTGTATCCGAGCTCAAGCGACAACGGATCAAGAAGCGCGATTCTGTCCGAATCAGGCGCACCGGCCGAAGCCTGACCTGAATCGTCACCGTTCTCCGCGGCCTTTCTCGACTTCTGCGCCTCGGCCTTCATCGAGGCTGAAAGCCTGTATCCGGCGAACAGGAACAGGACGCCGATCGGAACAAGCAGAAACTGGGTTCCGCCCCTCAGCGCTATTCCGAGAAGCGCAAGCACGGCGCCGAGAATTCCGTAGATGTACCCTGACCTTGTGAAGTCGGTCTTGAGCTGCTCGCTGAACATCTCGTCGGATTTTGTTCCGGTGACAAGAAGTCCGGTGGCGAACGAGACCATCAGGGACGGAAGCTGCGACAGAAGACCGTCGCCGATCGTGAGTCCGGAATAGACATCCCATGCCGTCCCGAAATCCATGCTGTTGGTGACCATTCCGACGATAAAACCGCCGACAAGATTTATCACCGTGATGAAGATTCCCGCCTTGACGTTTCCGGACACGAATTTCGACGCTCCGTCCATGGCGGAATAGAAGTCTATCTCCCTGCGGACCGCATCCTTGAGCCGCTCCGCCTCCTGCTCGTCTATGACGCCGCTGTTCAGCCTGTTGTCTATGTCAAAAAGCTTCTGGTTCATCGAGTCGAGCGAGAACCTCGCCGCGACCTCTGAGACACGGCTCGCGCCCTTCGTCACTACAAGAACCTGAACCACAATCAGTATTATGAATATAAGGAATCCTATTATCGGGTTGTCCGCCGCGACTATCCTGGAGAAAGCCTGAACCATGTTGCTCTGCTCCCTCAGCGACTTTGCCGTGAGTATCAGACGCGTCGAGGATATGTTGACGGCCAGGCTGAACATCGTCTGAAGAAGGACGATGCGCGGAAAGGTCTGGAAATCGGATGCGCGCGGAGTATAGACGACGACAAGAAGAATCACTATGGACGCCGCAAGGTTCAGTATCATGCAGATGTCTATTATGACCTTCGGCATCGGTATGAACAGAAAGAAAATGACAAGAACAGCCGCGACTCCGACATAGTTCTGCTGTATGAAATTCAGTATCTGACTCCGGTTTTTTCCGTCCGCCATAAGTCCCCACCCAGAAAACGAAATATTATCAGTTGTTGTATAAAATATGAGAATATATAAGAGCTATCGCTTTATAATATGTTTCAGGTATTATATCACCAACTTGAGTTTCTGTATATAGTCCGCGCGCGACAGGACGGTTCTCCACGACAGGAACACCGTTCTCATTCGCGATTCGCCTTATCACAAACGCGATCTGATCCTCGCCCTTCGCCGTGACTTTCGGTGAATCGGCCGTCTCACGGTCATATTTCAGCGCCACGGCGAAATGCGTCGGGTTGGTTATGACCACATCGGACTCCGCCACCGCCTTGGGAATGTTGCGCTGAAGCAGCTCCCTCTGGGCGCGCTGCAGCCTGCTCTTTACCTCCGGATCGCCCTCCATCTCCTTGTATTCAGTCTTCTGCTCCTGCTTCGTCATCTTCATGGACTCCATGAATTCCCTTTTCTGGACGAAATAATCGGGAACGGCGATGAGAAGAAAGATTACAGCCACAATAACGAGGAGCTGGACGCACATTCCTGCGATACGGCTTATCGCATACATTATGCTTCCGGACTGAATTATCGCAAGAAGCTCCGGTATGTTCCTCCTTATCAGCACAAATGCGACAAGACAGATTATGGCTATCTTGACAACCGACTTCGCCACGTTGAAGAGTCCCATCCCGGAGAAAACGGTCTTCTTGAAATACTCTCCGAACTTGGGAAGAACCTTGGAGAATTTCGGCTCAAGCGGCTTCATCGAGAAAATGAATCCCCTGGTCTGTATTATATTGCCGACGAGAGCCGCGACAGCACCGACCGCGGCCGTAGGAATTATTATGCTTATGAAAAAATTGAAGAAAGCGACAGCCAGCGCCGGATTTCTGATGTCCGGAGCGGAACAGCGCGAGAAATAGAATCTCAGGATTCCGCAGCATCTCGTCACAATCCATCTGCCTATAAAAACCAGCGTTATGACGGTGAACAGAAGCACGAGCGCACCTCCGATCTCCTGGCTTTTCGCGACACGGCCCTCCTTCCGGGCCTTGTCAAGCTTATACTCCGACGGCTCCTCCGTCCGTCCCTCATCCTCAGCCGCCACCCGCGCCTCCTCTTAAAGTCATAAAAAGATTATGCAGCTCGGAGAATCCCCTGCTGAACGACCTGATGAAAAAGTCACACAGCGACGGCATAAGCCACATAACCAGCAGGAAGGAGACAAGTATCATGACGGGAAATCCCTCCGAAAGAAGGTTCATCTGCGGAGCGGCCTTCGACAGAAGTCCGGTGCATATTGAGATCATAAGAAGGGTCCCTATTATAGGAAGAGAAATCACGAGGGCATCAGCGAAAAGCCCGGTAAGCCCCGACACGAGGAAGCGGACAATCCGTGAGCGCGACTCCACTAGCGATACGGCGTTCAGCGATGCGTAGCTGGACGCGAGCACGCCAGCAAAAAGTTTCTGGAACCAGCGGTTCTGCATGAACACCAGCATGGCGACAAGATTAAGAAACTGACCCATAAGCGGATTCTCCACCTGCGAAAGCGAGTCATACACCTCGGATGCGCTGAATCCCATCTGGAAGGCGAAGAACTGTCCCGCGGTGCTGAATGCGGCGAAGATGAGAGTCACGAAGAAACCGATGATGACGCCTATGAGTCCCTCGCCCGCCGCCAGAAGGACAAATTCAAGCGTGAACGCTCCGTCTCCGGCGATGTATGGGGTATATGCGGAAAAATCGACCGACGGCAGCAGTATGAACGTCATATAACCTGCAAGGGCGATCTTCGCAGTCCTTGATACGGTTCTCATCGAGAAAAGCGGCAGAGTCATAAGCATCGCAAGGCAGCGCACATACATCAGCAGAAAAACCGGCGCCCTCTGAAGAATTCCGTCAATCACGAAGCGGTCCGTCCTCAGCGCGCGAAATCAGGAATTCTTGAGAAAAGGGCGACTGTATATTCCGCCAGCGTATCGAACATCGTTCCTCCGAGAAGGGCGATAACCGCAAGAATCACAAGCAGCTTCGGAAGAAAGGTAAGTGTCTGTTCCTGGATTGAAGTCGCGGCCTGGAAAACCGCGACTATAAGTCCTATTATCAGCGCAAGACCGAGCACAGGCGCGATCAGAAGAATAATCTCCTGGACGGCGCCGCGCATCAGACTGACAATCACTCCTGTAGTCACCTATAAATCCTCCGTAGAATCATCTTATCACCGACGTGAACAGCTGCTGTGTCAGAAGTCCCCAACCGTCCACAAGGACAAAAAGTATCAGCTTGAACGGCATGGAAATCTGAACAGGAGGCAGCATCATCATTCCCATCGACATGAGGATGCTGGCCACGACCATGTCTATTATTATGAACGGAATATACAGCAGGACGCCTATCTTGAATGCGACTGTCAGCTCGTGCAGGACATAGGCGGGCACCAGGATATAGGTCGGAACATCCGCGAGAGTCCCAGGCTTGTCAAGTCTGGCCATGCTCATGAACGTTCCGATGTAGCTGTCATCGTCCGCCATCTGGCTGTACATGAAAATTCTAAGCGGAGCCTCGGCTTCCCTGTACGCCTGCTCGATACCTATATCACCGTCGGAGAGAGGCTTGAAGGAACGCTCATATATCGTGGTGAAAGTCGGCCACATCACAAAAAGCGTCATGAAGAGCGCTATCCCGTTCAGTATGGCCGTCGGAGGGACCTGCTGAAGCGACAGCGCGCGTTTAATGAAGTCAAGAACAATCGAAAAACGGAGAAAGCAGGTGACCAGAAGAAGAATGCTCGGCGCGAGGGTCAGCACCGTAAGCAGAAGCAGCAGCCTTACCGAAAACGCCACCTCCTGCCCGGTCTGCGGCTGAGTAAGGCTTAGCGTGACGTTGGGAACGGCGGCTCCGCGGACAGAACGCCCCATCTCCGTGTTTCCCTGTGCGGATCCCTCCGGAAAATTTCTCTGCTGAGCCTCCAGAGGAGCGGAGGCAAGAAATATGACCAAAGAAACCGAAAGTACAGCCATAATCCTGCGCATCATCTGCCTTCCTGGTTTTTGCCGAGTCTGTCAAGATTCCTGCTCATAATCTCATCCACCTTAGCCTCCGAGTCACCGAACATATTCTTAGTCCGCGGCCCGTGAGGCATGAACATATCAAGAACATCCGCAAATGATGACGGCTTGGATGAGCCGGTCTTCTTGTCAGCGGCAAGATTCAGCGCGCTGACAAGCTCAGCGTCGGAAATCTCGCTGATAAGACTGACACCTCCGTCCGTCACGCCGAGAATGTATCCCCTGTCCACGAGAGTCACAATCTCCACGGATCTGCCGGGGCCAAGACTTATCGAGGCGACACGGCGGAGGAAGTCATCGTCATCTGTTCCGGGCAGCCCCTTCTTTTTTATGAAGCGGAGAAATGCGAACACACCGGCCGCGACAAGAACCAAAACCGCGACCATCCGTACAAAAAGCCATACGGACGAGGATTCTCTGTAGGCGGATGCGGCTGTGTCATCCGTACCTGCCGGAGCGCCTATAACTATGGAAGACTCATCTACAGGACTGTAAGTTCCGGGAGGAGAAGAATCCTGGCCGGACTGTGCCGTCAGAGGCATACCAGCTGCGACGACAACCGCAGCGGCAAGAAGCGTTTTTTTTATGTATCCCAATTTTCCCCACCCTGAAAAAACAAAGGAATCAGTTCAGATCATTAACCCTTTCGAGAGGTGAAAGAATTTCCGTGACACGGACACCGAAATTCTCATCGATTACTACAACCTCTCCTTTTGCGATCGGCTTATGGTTCACAAGAATGTCAACCGGCTCACCGGCAAGCTTGTCCAACTCGATGATTGTCCCCTCTCCCATTCCCAGAATATCCTTTATGGTCTTTTTCGTGCGCCCAAGCTCTACGGTCATCTCCATGTATACATCCATGATCAGACCGATATTTCCCTGTTCGGCGGACGGAACATTGTTCTGGAGGTTCGGAAACTGCAGCTGCTGGACATTCGGAACGTTCACTCCCATATTCACACCCATCTGCTGCGGCATGGCCATGTTCATTCCCGCCATGTTAGCCATCCCCATATTCGGCATCATACCTCCCATCTGCATCTGTTGACCTCCTGCCATTCCGTTCATGACAGGCTGCTGCATTGCGGACATCTGAGGCTGAACCGCAGAGGTCTTCGCGGAGTCAGGAGCAGAAGCGCCGCCGGCCGGAGCGGCGGAATCTCCGGAAAGAGCCTTGCCTATACGTTCCGCTACATTTCCGCCCATACACTCCCAGATTGTATACGCATTTCCGTCAAGGGTAAGCGGATAACTTGTGAGGGCGAATTCTCCCTGAGGGAACATAATCATGGCCTTCGGCTCATTCACGGCTTCCGGGGTCGCATATTTCAGACCTGGAATTTTTCCGGTTCCGTCTACCACAAGAATCTGAGAGCTTATATGCGTAGAGACAATCTCGGACACCACCGAGAGCACCATGTCATCCACTTCCGTGGCCTCCTCCGAATTCACAAGCGCGAATATCTTGAGCGCGAGTTCGGACGGAATCAGGTAAAGGTGGCTTCCCTTTACGCCCTCGTTATAGTCAGCCACAACTCCGACAAGAACCTCAGGAAGACGCGAGAGCAGTTTGTCACGTTCCGTCACCTCGACGACAGGTTTTCCAGCGCTGAAAGAGGCTCCTGTGTATTTGTTTATGTTCTCCTCAAGTTTGGGAGCAAGCTCATCAGCCATCTTCTGCAGCGCCGGCACATCAATATGCGCGGCAGGACCGTTCGTCACATGTCCAGTCGAATTCAGGCCGTCCACGGCGACACCTGAAAGCAGAGCGTCTATCTCGTCCTGTGAAATTGCACCATCACTCATAATTTTCGTCTCCTTCTACGGAAAGTTCTTCAAAATCATCAGACTCTTCGTCTTCCTCTACCTTACCTGTTATCTGAACGGCCATCTTCTTGCCGACGACTCCGGGCTGACAATAGAATTTCTTCTTGTTTCCTACACTCAACGGCAGCGGATCTCCGACCTTTATGTTCGACAGGCGGACAACATCACCGACACGCAGCGAAAGCACATCCCTTATCGGAAGATTTATGCTTCCAATATCCGCGACGACATCCATATCGACCGATGACAGCTGCCCCTTTATCGTGCCCAGATACTGGGAAGTCGAATTCCTGCGCACGGAGGAGAACCAGAACTGGGACGACAGCTTGGAGATTATAGGCTCGATGACGATATATGGAATACAGAAATTCATCATCCCCTCCTCGTCTCCGACCTTTGTCTCAAGCGTGACGAGAACGACCATCTCGTTCGGAGGAACAATCTGCGCGAACTGCGGATTTGTCTCCATCTGCGCGAACCTCGGACGAAGATCTATGACCTGAGTCCAGGCCTCACGCATATTCGCGAGGATGCGGACTATCACGCCCTCCATAACCTCCTGCTCTATGTCGGTGAGGTCACGGTTCTTGTTTCCGGTGGTGGCTCCGCGTCCGCCGAAAAGACGGTCTATCATGCAGAACGTTATCGTCGGATCTATCTCCAGCACCGCATTTCCCTTTAGCGGATCCATGTTTATGACCGCGAGGGTTGTCGGCGTGGGAATCGACCTTATGAATTCCTCATAGGTGAGCTGGTCCACGGAAGCGACATGCACATGAACAAGCGAACGGAGCTGCGCGGAAAGACTGGTCGTAGTGAGACGGGCAAAAGTCTCGTGCATATTCGACACTGTCCTCAGCTGCTCCTTTGAGAATTTATCAGGACGCTTGAAGTCATATATTTTAATTTTTCTGGTACTGCTGACCGACTTGAAGTCATCTGTTTCAGACTCGCCCGAACTGATGGCAGTCAGAAGCTGGTCAATCTCATCCTGTGACAGAACCTCGTTCATGCAACTTCCACCTTGCTAGCTAATTTTGCTCGATAACGTCTTTCTGCAGAAACTTAACGTCACGTATCCTTGAGCTGCTCAAAATCTTGTCATTTATGCCGTTCTTTATCTCGTTGGCAAGATTATCCTCGTTGTTCGTGTTTCTCAGCTCGGCCGCCGTCTTGCCGCTGAAATAACGGCGGAGAAAGTCCTTAAGCTCGACAGTCCGCTGCGTTATCTCCGTGGAGGTGGCCTTGTCTCCGGTCTTGTAGCCCAATGCGACCTCGACACGCACAGTCGCAGGAATATCATCACAGGTCGTAGTCTGTGTCATTCCCAGCGAGGTGTACCAGTCATAAATCTCGCGCTGTCCGGACGCATATTCATCAGACACTGGAATCGCCGTCATCTGGGTTGAATTTTTCCCTGTTATCTTTACGGTTATCACGACCACGGCGACAATCACAATCACCGCCGCCAGACCTATTATAATCCACTTGAGAATGCCGGCAATAAAATTTCCGGCTCCGCCTTTCTTGGGTTCGGCAGAATCGGTTCCGCTGCCGTCAAGATTCAAATCATTATCGTCTGCCATATCCCCTCCAGGAAATGTAATATGATAACATCAAAAATGTCCTTCGTCTAGGATTATTATATCCACACGACGGTTGTATGCCCTGCCTTCAGGCGTGTCGTTTGAGAATTTCGGACGGGTATCAGCATAACCTGCAACCGAAAAACCGTTCTCGTCTACTCCATAATCGGCAAGATAATGAAGAACATTAACAGCCCGTGATGCGGAAAGTTCCCAGTTGCTGGGAAACTCAGAATCCGCCGGGACCGGAGTGCTGTCCGTATGCCCCTCTATCCTGAACCTGCGGCCTTTAAGCTCCGGTGACTTGAAGAATTCAGTGAGCCTCAGGAGGGTGTCCCTCGTGGCGTTTATGTTCAGATCGGCGCTGCCCTCCTCGAAGAAGCTGTCGGAAAGCAGCGTTATGACCAGTCCTCTCTCGTCGCTGGTTATAGTTATGCGGTTGGACTTGACATCCGGAGCAAAAAGGCTGACCGCCTTTTTCTTGGCCAGACCGAGCGACTTTCCCTTCTCGATCGAGGGAAGTGAATTTATGTTGTTTCCGAGGTCAGACAGACGCCCGGCGGAAAGCGAAAGTCCTCCGGACGTGTTCTCCGTCTCGCTCATCTGGAGAGACTGCGTTATGGCCGCAAGCTGTGTCACATCGACCTCTGAAGGATTGTACAGGGCTACGAAAAAGCAGAGCATGAGAGTGATCATGTCTCCGTATGTCGCCTGCCATGCAGCTGATGGTTTTTCCGGTTCCTTTGACTTTCTTCCCATATCGTTCCGTCAGTCCTTTATGACATCGGCCTCGACGGCCTTTCTTGTGAGTGGATCAAGATAAGTGAGAAGCTTCTGCGCCATTATGCGCGGATTCTCTCCCGACTGGATCGCAAGCACTCCCTCCACGATCATCTCCTTCGCGCGCATCTCCATCGAATTGTGGGACAGCAGCTTCTGGGCGACAGGCGCGAGAATCCAGTTCGCCATCATTGATCCGTAGAGGGTCGTGATAAGGGCGACAGCCATGTTCGGTCCGAGAGACGACTTGTCCTCAAGGTTGTTCAACATACCGATAAGTCCGAGAACAGTACCCATCATTCCGAAACCCGGAGCGAAGCCGGCCCACTGGTTGATGATGCCTATCCATTCCATGTGGCGCGCCTCCACCTGGTTCATCTCGTTCTCCATTATCGTCCTGATTATGTTGCCGTCCGTTCCGTCGACGACGAGCCTCAGCCCCATCTTCATGAACGGATCCTCAAGATCGTCAAGCCCGTCCTCAAGCGCAAGGATTCCCTCGCGGCGGGCCTTCTCCGAAAGAGCCTGCATGTTTATGATTATGTTCTTCTCGCCGAAATCAGGAACCTTGAATGCCCTTCCCATGACCTTGAACATTCCGAGCGCCTTCTTCAGCGGCGCCAGAATACAGATGGAAGCGAACGAGCCTCCGATTGTCATGAAAACGGACGGAAGATCCCAGATTCCGCCCAGCGTACCGCCGGAAGTCAGAACCGACATGACGATACACGCGGCACCGCCGACAACACCAATTAGAGTCGCTATATCCATCTACAAAACCTCTTGCCTGTCCATACCTATTTTCCTGCGGTATGATACGATTTTTTCTATTATCTCATCAGGCGAATTCCTGACGACAAGCTTCTTGCCCGACAGCATCGTCAGGGTCAGATCAGGGTTCGCCTCCATGCTTTCTATCATATGAGGATTGACCCAGTAAATTTTTCCGTCAAGACGCATGACATCTATCATTCTTTCGATTTTCCTTGCTTATCGGCATAACGTCAAGTGGTTCCGCAAATCTTTTTTCCGATTTGTGAGGAAACACGGACAGAAAGCGCCTGTGATTATAATCGGAATTTCCTCCGCCACAATTTATAATAAATTTCCGTTATCCATACGTTTTATGTTACTCTTTTCGGAGGCAGAATATATAATTTCCGCCGATGACTGATTTGAAACCCCATATATATATTATTGAGGACGAGGAGTCCATTGCGAGGCTCATAAGCCTTTACCTGTCCAAGTCGGACATGACGGCAGGAGCCTTCTCCTCGGCGGAGGACGCGCTCGCGTCGCTTGAGAACGGCCGGCTGCCAGACCTGATAATACTTGACCTGAACCTACCGGGAATGAGCGGATTTGAATTCCTTGAGAAATTCAGACGGAACTATGACACCACGGTTCCTGTGGTGATTCTGTCGGCCCGCGACGCCGATGAGGACATAATCCGCGGCCTCGGATTCGGAGCCGACGAATTCGTCACGAAGCCGTTCTCACCGGGAGTCCTTGTCGCCAGAGTCCAGGCGAACCTCCGCAGACAGGCGTTCACCACGGCCAAGGCAGAGGAGACGCTGTCTTTCGGAGAATTTACGCTTCTCCTTAACAGCTGCGTGCTCAAGAAAGGAACCGTGAAGATTCCTCTGTCCACAAAGGAATACGAGGTGCTGGAATATCTTGTGCGCCACGCCGGAGAGGTTCTCCCTCCCGAGAAAATATATTCGGACGTATGGAAGGTGAAATACGGGGACGTCACGGCCGTAGCGGTATATGTGCAGAGACTGAGAAAAAAAATAGAACGGGATCCGTCTAAGCCGGAATTCATCCGCACTGAATTCGGCCAGGGCTACATATTCTGCGGAACCGGCGGACAGGACGGAAAGAACAGAGCATGACGATAAAAAAGCAGTTCATCCTTCTTTCCGCGATAATCACGGCGATACCTGTATTCTGCGCGGCGTTTGTCGGCATGAACCGGTACCTGATGTCATCGGACAGGTATCTCCTGAACAGCTACCGCGAGGTCCGGAAGCTGGACAGCGGAAAAATATCCCATGAGGACCGGAAAAAGCTCTTCGACACGCTCAGGCTTCTTCCTCCGGACGTCCAGTCGGTGATGCTGGCAGGAGACTCGTCCGTGATCATCTCGACAATCCCGGAAATAACGGCCGGCACGGTGACGTCACAGGAGAATATATGGAGGCTGATAGACGGCACATCGGACGTATACTTCTATCAGTTCACGTCCGTTCCGTACCAGAACGGAGAGCAGGCCCTGCTCATAACGAGAATTCCGCGCGACAAGCATGACGTAAGGAAAAAGCAGAGCATGATACCGACACTCATCGTGTTCCTGTTCATAACGGTCGCAATCTGCCTTCTGTTCATAATAGCGATGACAAGGATCATATTCCGTTCGATAGGAACGCTTGAGCGCCAGACCCAGCAGATAGCTGACGGAGACCTCTCGGTTACACCGGAAATAAACATGAGGAATCCGAACGAGATAACATCCATCGCCGGAAGCCTGGAGAAAATGCGTCGGTCGCTCCTTGAGGCGCAGAACAGAAAGAACCGGTTCATAATGGGAATAAGCCATGACCTCCGAACGCCAGTCGCGATAATAAAGGGATATGCGGAGGCTGTCTCCGACGAGGTGATAACAGGAAGGGACGACATAAAGCAGGCGGCGGACCTGATAGGCGCGAAATCATCGCAGCTTGAGGACATGATCGACTCACTTCTGAGCTTCATGAAGCTGGACGAGGCTGAAATCCGTGAGAATCTGGAGCGCGAGTCCATCTCGTCGCTGATAAAGGAATTCGCGGAGGATGCGAAGATAACAGGAACTGTGTTCAAGCGTGACATAACCGCGGACATAAACCTGCCGGACGGTATATGCATTCCGCTTGACAGGCAGCTGGTCACAAGGGCATTCGGAAACCTGTTCACCAATGCGATACGCTATACGAAGGACGGAGACAGCATAAGGATATCGGCTGAAAAACAGGAAGGCGGCATACTGTTCTCCATAGCGGACACAGGATCCGGCATAGAGGAGAAGGATCTGGCCCATATCTTCGACCTGTTCTACAGGGGAACGAATTCACGCCGGGAAGAGGGAATGGGAATCGGACTCTCCGTCGTGAAGAACGTCATGGACATCCACGGCTGGAACATAGATGTGGACGCAAGACCCGGCTTCGGAACGAAATTCACGGTGACAATCCCTGTTCCGGAACAGGCCGCATCCTGAATTCTCCGCATTATCGCGCAGGAATCAGCGGAAAAGACCGATAATCTCGCCGAGAAAGGCGTTTAGAAAAAGGACGCCGTCCCTTCCCGGAGAGAACCTGAGGCTTCCGTCCTCTTCCTCCGTGATACGGAAAAGACCCCTGTCCTGCCATTTTCTGAATACGCTCACGGCATCCGCAGGAACATCCCTCCCGAAAATGCTTCTGAACCCGCGGTCCGTCACGCCGCGCGGCTGCCTGAGTCCGGTCATGAAGAATTCGAATTCCGACACGGGGACTGGAATCCTCTCCTCCTGCTGCGGAGGTTTCCGAGTCCTATCCGGCGCGCAGGAATTCCAGAAGGCGATATATGCGGCGAGGTCAGATGTCGAGGTGACACGCAGGCCGCTCCCGTCAGGATAATAGGTGGTTCCGACGGCGCCGCTCCCGCAGCCGATGTAGGGAACATGATTCCAGTATGCGAGGTTATGGCGGCATTCGCTTCCGGGCAGACAGAAATTCGACACCTCGTACTGGATGAATCCATGCGACTCAAGGAAATCCCTCGCAGAAATCCACATCGAATCCGCGGCCTCCGGGTCATACCCCTGAGCTCCGGACTCAATCCTACGCCCCAGAGGAGTTCCTTCCTCCACCGTAAGGGAATACACCGACACATGATCCGGCCCGAACCGGAGAATTTCCTCAAGCGACGAGATGAACGAGCCGGCGGTCTCGCCCGGCAGTCCAGAAATCATGTCGATGGAAAACCTTCCGTCCCATCCGGACCGCACGAGCTCCAGCGCGGAGACAACCTCGTCGGGACCGGCCCGCCTGCGGACACCGGCAAGCGCATCCGCACAAAGAGACTGCACTCCGCACGACAGGCGGTTCACGCCCATTCTCCGGAGACAGGAGAGGAGATCCGCGGTCACATCGTCAGGATTCACCTCCACGGTGAATTCCGCATTATCCGCGATACGCGCGCTCCCGTATATGGCTGAGACAATCCTCTCCAGCTGCGCGCAAGACAGCAGGCTCGGAGTTCCGCCGCCGATATATATGGTTCCGGCGTCCGCTCCGGAAAGCCTGAAACTTATCTCGCGGCAGAGCGCGGACACATATCCGTCCGGAACAGGATTCTTTCCGCACGGAACGCTGAAAAAGTCGCAGTAGTCGCATTTAGAGACACAGTATGGAATATGGATATACAACGAAACCGTTCCGGCCAATTTCAATAAAGCCTGATTTTTCCCGGCGGAGCGTAGCAGAACAGGGCACGTCCGTCCATGTCGTCCACGGTCAGAGCGCCCCAGAGCCTTGAGTCGTCGGCAGATTTCCTGTTGTCGCCGAGGACAAAGTACTCGTCTCCGCCCAGTGTGATCTCGTCAAAGGAGCCTTTCACGCCGACGGAACCGTCCCATCCGGCCGGAGCGACAAAAAAGGTGACGTTGTACGGACTTCCTATTATCTCGAATTCGGTCAGGAAATGCTTCTCGCCGGCAGGTCTTATATACATGACATAGTCACGCATGAAAATAGTGTCGCCCGGCATTCCTATGACACGCCTGAGCTTCGGATTTGTGGCCGGAAAATTCTTCCTGCTGAAAAGCGAGACCTGCTGTCCTGTGAAGAAGCGGACGGCCATGTCCCGGAACAGCGGCCTTCCGCCTGAATTCCCGTCATCCGCCGGCGACACAAGAACTATGTCTCCCCTGGAGATTCTTCCTGTTATCGGCGAGACTATGACAGTCCCGTTCTCCGGAACATCAGGAGACATGGACACTGAAGTCTGCCTCACCGGAAAGACGACAAGGGACAGCATCAGGTTTATGAAAACATAAATCAGGACCGCGTAAAGGCAGAAGAACAGAACCTTCCGCTGCCTCTCCTTCCTGAGCTTATATGAATACTGAAACAATTTTCCGTTCATGGCTGTACAAAATACCATAAAAGAGGCTGACTTACAATAAGAAACGGAACAATCGCCCGCGGCCCGGATTTTTCAGCCTTGAAAGCAAATGAAGTATATTTTATAATGGCCGCCATGGCAGACGGAAAAAAGACAATAGCCGAGAACAGGAAGGCGAGGTTCAATTATTTTATAGAAGACACTTATGAGTGCGGAGTCGTCCTGCAGGGAACCGAAGTCAAGTCCGTGAAGAACGGAAACATATCCTTTCCCGACAGTTTCGCCGAGATAAAGGACGGCGAGGTCTGGGTCAGGAATTTCCATATATCGGAGTACGCATTCTCATCCGTGTTCAACCATAATCCGGACCGTCCCAAGAAGCTCCTTCTCCACAGGGAGGAAATCAGAAGGCTGACGAGAAAAGTCGAGGAGAAAGGATACACCCTTATTCCGCTTGACATACATCTTAAGGACGGAACCGTAAAGATGACAGTCGGACTCTGCCGCGGCAAGAAAAGCTTCGACAAACGTGAGACAATCAGGGAGCGCGACACGATGCGCGACATACAGAGGGAATTCGCGAAGAAACTGAGAGGATGAATTTGAGCCGCATCTCCACGACCGGAAAAGCAATTCTGATTTCTCTCCTGATGACGCCGCTGGCGGAAGGAAATCTGCACGCGGAGAGCTACAGCATACGTTACTACGGAATCGAGTCATCTTCCCTTGACGGAAACATGATAAGACTGACAGGAGACCTGTATTACACCCAGCTGTGCGAAATCGGAAACCTCTCCGTGACGGACATGAGGAAGGATCCTGCGGCTCCGTTCGATCCGGAAAGCATGACACCCGAACAGGGAGACGTGTCATTCTATACCGAAATCCGGCAGGATGAGGAGACCTCGGTCTGGACGGCGACAATCCATGTGACAAGGGGCGGAAACGGCGGCGCCTTCACCTCAGAGAAGGAATACGGATCGTTCTACAAGATTCTTACGGAACCGAAATCGGAGCTGCAGAAAACGATGAAAGCTCTTATATCCGGAGATGCCGGAGGCACGGCCGGACAGCCGGCAGACACGGTCCGGAAGGAAGCTCCCGCAAAACCATCGACGGAATTTCTTTCCGGCACATGGACCGGCGAGGACGAGATAGACAAGATAGTGATAATGCGCGGCGGAAGGGGTTTCGTAATCTACAGGAACGGCGCGACGATGACAATATCGGTCATGACGTCCGGAACGGATGATTCCGGCTCAATAACGATAAGACAGAACGGCAAGGCGAACGCATCGTTCTATCCGCAGATTCCAAGAAAGACCGCGCTTGAGGCGGCCGTAAATGCCGCCCCGATTGAATGGAACATGAGAATCGACGGAGAGGACACGCTGACCGGAGAAAAGAAGACCCTTGTAATGTCCGACGCGGGAACGGCCGCGGTTCCCGGAACAGTCGCCGTGAGCTGGCACAGAAAAACTCAGAACTGAGGCACGGCCGCCGCGCCACGGCGCACGAGCCTTATCTCCCCGCATGACACATCAATTATGGTTGACGGCACGGAATTCTTCCTGTCGCCGTCAAGGACAACGGCATCCGCCCTGTCACCGAACACACTGACGATACCGGCTTCAGTGTCAAGGACAGGCTCCCCGCTTATGTTGGCGCTGGTCGAATATATTGGGCTTCCGCACAGGGCTACAACATTCCTGAGCCATTCATCGCCCGGACACCTGAACGCCGTCGTGCCGCGGCTTCTCCTGTCATTCACAATCACGGTAAGCGGACCGGGCCAGAATTCCTCAAGCCAGGACGGAAGAACATCATCTGTATATCTGAATATCGCTCCGGGAGATTCTATAAGCTGTATGAACGGCTTCTCCTCGGAGCGCCCCTTCAGCCTTCTTATAGCGGAGCCGGTGTCATGGACCGAGTCCACGATTCCGGAAAGTCCATACACTGTGTCGGTCGGAATCACGGCTATGCCGCCGTTCCTGAGACATTCGGCGCACAGGTCGGCGGATAATGAATCAGATCTGCGGTATATCATAGATTGGAATCCCTGTCACTACAGATTTCTCGCCCTTTCCGAACTGAATTCTCCCGTTTCCGACATCAAGCATGAATATTATAAGAAAATAAAAGAAAGAGAAGCATAGAGCGGCCATCTTGCAGTAGCGTTCGGGAACATAGTCCGGCCGGTCCGCCCTCAGCACGGTTCCGGTATTGTAGAGAGTCGTGGAGGCAGGTTTCAGGCCGGTTATCTTGACAAGCTTCTCTCCGTCGGCGACATAATCGAGTTTCCGCGCGTATGCGGCGATCACGGCCTTGTCCTTTCTGAGAGCCGCAAGCTCAAGGGCAAGCTCATTGTTTATGTCCTGGATTTCAGCCGTCCTGATGCTGACAAGGCGTTTCTGCCTCTCCATATATCGGAGGCATCTTACGCTGTTCTGCCCTACGGCCAGCGACATGAGGACATATATTACTGTTCCGGCTAAAATCACAGACAAATACTTTACGCGATTCATAATCCAGAAGATTATCGGCACCGGAACTGCATTTGATGACTGTTTAAAACGGCGGACTCGGCAAAAATAATGCTTTAAAAATCACGGCAATGAATGTATAATAAATGCGGATTTAAGCAATAATTTACAGAAAAGTATTATTTCTCATCATTTTTGCCGATAATTCATAAAAGAATTCTAGTCACCGCGAGGAATAACATGAGCATTTCGACAGACAACACAAACGAACTTGACAGTTACGGAGTTTGGGTCAAGCATCCCTCTCCGGAAAACGGTACAGCGGACGGCGTACCGTCAGATGACCTGCCGGATATTCAGGAGCCGGACATCTTGGGAGACACGGACTTCTCCGATATGTTCAAGGACGATGACTGTTTCTCCACCGAAAAGGAAATTCCATCCGCGGATGACACAGCCATGCAGGATTCTCCCGCACAGGATGTTTCCCCGGACGGTGCCGAGGAGGATCTTCCTGCTGAAAGCGAGGAAATATCTCTCGATGATTTTATGGACGGAGGATTCTCGGACGAGTCGGTCGCATCCGGCAACAACGGATTCGAGCCCGGCAAAAACCCCGCGGAGAACAGCGGAGGCAGCGAGACGGAGGAGATCTCGCTGGACGACTTCTTTGACGGAGAGGACTTCGACTCAGGAAACCAGTCCAAGCAGGAGGAGGAGATTCCCGACGAGAAACCGCTTGAGATGGACATTTCATTCGACTCAGACGCAGACAGCATAGAGACCGTTGACAACGACAACGGTGAATCGTCCAGCTCGGAAAATGATGCCGAGACCACGGATTACGGCGACATGGCGGAGATCGGGGATAGTGACATGGCAGGCGGATTTGACGGCATCGCCGTGCAGCCTGAACCGCTGAACGAGGACATCACGACGGCCGCGGAGTCAGCTCCGGTCAGCACCGAGGATGTCGATCTGTCGGCATTCGGAATAGACGCGGATGCGGAGGAGACTCCCATAACGCAGAATGTCGAGGAAGCCAAGAACAAGGAGAAGGTTGTGGACTACGACCTCTCCGTAAGTACGGAAAACACCGCGGCGGCACCTGTCGTCAACGAAATAAAGGAAGAGGCCGTCTCCGCCCCCTCACAGCAGGAGGAACCGGCCGGCAAGGAAGAGGTTATGGACAACATCAATTCAGAGCTGCTTCAGCAGATAGTGAATGACCTTTCGGGGCTCAGGAACGAGATAAACGGGCTGAAGAATGAGATTGAGGAGCTGAAGGCCCACGGGACGGCATCATGCGGCGCACAGGAGGAGCCTGTGCAGGTTCCGGAGGAGCAGAAGGACAGCGGAGGATTCTTCGGATCTGATGACAGCGACGACACTATAGCACTGTCCGGAGATGAGCTTGACAACATAATGAACACTGCGGATTTCACGGGCGAAGGCACAGCCCAGCCAGAAAGCGGAGAGGCGGAGGCCGTTCCGGAGCAGGGACAGGCCGGCGCAGTTCCTGAGGAAGACACCTCTGAAACCGGAGCGGAAGAGCCTGCTTCTGACCAAGAGACGGAGCCGGAAAATCCACAGGAAATTCCTGCGGCTGAGGAGCTCCCGGAGACAGACAGCGCAGAAGAGCCTGAGACTGAGACCGCTCCGGAATATCCGGAGGATGAGCTCAATGAGGTTCCTACAGTGGAGAACATCCTCAAGGAAAGCGGCAACCTGAACGAAGCGATGTTCGGCTCCGTGGACTCCGTAGAAGGACTTGAGCCCGGAGACACTGCAGAAGACGGGCAGAATGACATATACAGTTTCGGAGACACGGACATAGAGGAGCCGGAACTTGAGGAGCCTGCGATAGACGGCATCGAGACTGAGGTCCAGGACGAGAACATTCCGGACGAGATTTCCATCCCCAAGACCGATGACATACTTGTCGAGTCATCCACGGATGACTTTATGAATACTCTGGCCGAGAATTCCGGCATGGAGGCTCCAGCCGACGCAGAATTTTCCGATGCGGAGGAGCCAGAAGAGCCGGAGGAATTTCCGGAAGCCGGACAGAATGACGACACGGCCGCTGAAACAGAGGAAACAGACTCCTCCGACAACATTCAGGACGGCAGTCTGACGGAAGAGGAGCTTCCAGCCGCAGAACAGGAAACGGAGAACGGACAGGCAGACGATGACTTCAGCTTCTCCGATGTGGACTCATTCCAGGAACCGGAGGCGGCAGACAGCGACGGCACGGAGCCGGAAGGTGAGATTCCTTCCGTGGATGACATCGCTCCGGCGGAGGAGACCGCGGCGGAGAGCATTTCTGTACCGGAGTCTGACGTCGAGACAGAAGAGAAGCCGGCTGATGAGGAGACTGATGTCGAGGAGCCTTTCACACAGGACTTCGACGCCGAGACATCGGTCAGCGAGGACATAACCCTTGACGATGATCATGCGGAGCATGACAACTTTACGGACACAAGGGACGAGGATGCCGAGAACACAATATCAGAGAGCAACCTTGACTATCTCGCCGGAGATCCGGGACTTGCGGACGTACCGGCAGAGGACGAGAAGGCCCCGACCCTGAACGGAACGGATCTCAATTCAGACCTGAAAAGGGACATAAAGTCCGTTCTTCTGTATATGGATCAGCTTCTGGAGAACCTGCCGGAAGAAAAAATAGTTGAATTCGCCAAATCCGACGAATTCGCGACATACAAAAAACTTTTCCAGGAGCTGGGGCTCTCATAATGGGAACCGCCCCAAATTCCCGGAAAACAGGACGGATCATTTGACGGCAGAATTCGCAACCGCAAAAAACGGAGAGAGAACCGTCAGGGCAAACGGAATTCTGCTGCATTCCGCATACAATCCGTCCTCCGAGGCTGAAAAATTCACCGCGGCGGTCAGCTGCCGGTTCTCTCCGGAACTGGTTGTCGCCGTGGAGCCCGCCCTATCCTACATTCTCCCCTTTCTCAGAAAAAGATTTCCCGACGCCCTGATGTGCGCTGTGAGACTGTCCGATGTCTTCAGCGGAACGGATTCTGTATGGGACATGACGATAAGATTCCGCGCCGGACATCAGGATGAATTCGCCGACAGGCTGATCTCGCTATTCGGCGAGGAGAAACTGTGTTCCGCGCTGTTCACGGGATGGCCTCCCAGCGGACGCGCGATGGAGGCGGAGGCCGGCGGCGCATGGACGGCGATAAAGGCCGCCGTAGAAAAGGCAAGGACGGTTCTGATAACCCGCGGATATTTCGAGAACAGATGGCTTCTGAATTCATGCAGGCTTATAAAATTCGTCAGAAACACGGTGCAGTTCACGGGAATGACAGATCTTCCGGCCGTGGTGACAGCATCGGGTCCGGATCTTCTCTGCGCGGTTCCTGCAATCAAAAAATACAGAGACAGAATCTTTCTTATATGCGTATCATCCGCACTCAGGCCGCTCTTATCCCGCGGAATAACGCCCGATCTCTGCGTCTCGACGGACGGCGGCTACTGGGCAAAGAAACACCTTGAATGTCTGTCAGAGGCGCCGCGCAGAATTCCGCTGGCTCTGCCTCCGGAAGCGGCCTGTCCCTCCGGCATACTTTCGGACGGTCTGATACTCCCGCTCGCATACAGCGACGGACCTGGCTCGGCCGCTCTTAAAGCCGCAGGAATCACAGCCGTCACGGCGGAAAGAAACGGAACCGTCAGCGGAACGGCGATGCGGCTCGCGCAGACCATGACATCCGGAAGAATTTTCATGACGGGACTTAATCTGTCGCCTCAGAAAGGATTCCAGCACACACAGCCGAATGCGGTCGAGGCAGCCGCGGCCGCCGGAACGGACAGGACCGACACGGAAGAAACACGGGCGGCGGCATCAGGACTTCCGTCCGGGACGCTTGAGATCTACAGGAAATGGTTCGCATCCTGTGGCACATACGGACGGGAAATTTTCCGCGTGTCACAGCCGTCCTGCAGGAGAAATTCTCTTGGAAAAATAAGGGACATAACTCCGGAAGAATTTGAAAGCCTTATCTCATGCGGGAACAGCTCAGGAAAAATTCCAATCGGAAGGAAGAGCCGCTTCTCGGCCGGAGAAAAAAAGTTCCATGCAGATGCGGCATACAGATTCATAGTCAAGGAGAGCCAGAGGCGGGAATGGGCGGAAACGGAATTTCCGCTCGACGCGCTTTCTGCAAGACGTGGAGGAGAGGCCGCGGACGCGGCGGAGAGGAGGCTTGAGGAGCGGAGCCTTGAGCTCATGCGCAGAGTACGGAGAATTCTTGATGGACAGAATCTATACCGCTGAGACGGAGGCCCGCGACGGAACACGAATTCCGGTGTTCAGGTCAGGCAGGACAATGGAATCAAAATACAGTCCCCGGAAAAGCGCGGAACAGCAGCTTTCCGCCGTCCCTGGACACGGATGCGGAGCGATTCTCATAACGGGACTCGGAGGAGGCGAATTCGCTCTGGCCGCCGCGAAAAGGTTTCCGGACAAACTGATTCTTGCCGCGGAGAATTCGCCTGAGGACATAGAATTCCTCGGACGTTTTCCGGCAGCGGCGCGGTTCACCGGCATGCCGAACACGGCCGTCTTTTCCGTGGCGGACACAGAGACAGCGCTTATGTCAGAATATGTTCCGGCAGTCCACGGAAACCTGCATATAATAGAACAGAAGCCTTGGCTGCATGAAGCCGGAAAAACAGCTGAAGCCCTTTCCGAGGGAATAAGGGCGGCGACAGGAAAAATCGGCGCGGATTTCTCGGCGCAGTCGCATTTCGGAAAAATATGGCAGCGCAACATAATCCAGAATCTCAGGAACATTTCGGAGGGAACGGTCCGGGCATCCGTTCCAGCAGTACCGGCAGAAGGAAAAGTCGCCGCAGTGTTCGCAGCTGGTCCGGGCGCCGAACGCCAAATCTCCCGGCTGCGGAAGGACAGGAGCCGTCTCTTTGTCATAGCGGCGGACACGGCGGTCGGAATTCTCCTCGGAAACGGAATAACTCCTGATGCGGTGGTCTCGATAGACGGACAGAATGTATCGTGCGGGCATTTTCTGGGACGGACAGGAAAACTGAGAGACACCACCTTCGTCTTCGATCTGTGCGCGGAACCGTCGGCGGCGGAATCGGCGGCATCGGCCGGATCCGGAATTTTCTTCACGACATCAGGACATCCTATGGCGGAACTTGCCGGACAGATTTCGGGCGGAACATTTCCCCGTCTTGCGACAGGAAGCGGAACTGTAACAATAGCCGCCCTGGATTTCGCCAGGCAGGCCGGATTCAGGAACGTGACGCTGTACGGCGCAGACTTCGCCTATCCGGGCGGAAAGCCCTATTCCCGCGGGACATATCTGGACGCCATGTTCGGAAGCCGCGGAGACAGGCTTCTCGGACTGGAAAAGCAGTTCTGCGCTCTTATGTTCAGGACTGAGCTTGTGCAGGATGCGGAGGGAATTCCATCGACACCGGTACTTGAGTCATACAGGAAAACAGCCGAAAATTTCATAACGGGAGCGGGAGGCTCTTTTCTGAGGACAGACGGAATATATACCATTGAATTTCCGTGCGGAGGAGAAATCCTGCGCCCACGCATCCAGGAATTCCGAATGGAGAGCATCCACGGACTATTCTCGCGCGGACTTCCGGAATTCGCCCCCAAGCCGCCTTTTCCGCCGGAAATTTCCGCCCTTCTCCCCTTTCTGGCGTACCTGCGCTCGAAGCCGGAGCACAGAACCGCGGAACCGCAGGAACTCCTGAAACTTGCGCACGATGCGCTTGTAAGATATACTCGCAAAACATGAAGATGGAAGGTATTATGAAAAACAGATTCACAGCCATATACGCATCGGCCGCGGCAGCGATATTCATTCTCTCCATGGCGCTTTTCGGATACAGCATCGGCTCGGAATACAGCCGCGGAGAGGAAAGAACCGCACGGCGCTTTGAGCATCTCAGGGACACGCTTGCGGCCACATACTCCGGCGGAAAACCGGAGAGAATCTCGGCAGCCGCAGGAAATCTGGACGACTTCGCTTTTCTCCGGGTCACGGAGAACGGGATCGTCGTTTTCCTGTACCCGCCGGAAGGAGCCGGTGTCCAGGAATCAGAGATGACATCCGCCAGAACCGCGGAATTCACAGCGGACGGGAGGAACTGCACGGTCACGGCCGCGCTGTACAGGCTCAGGCCGGCGACTGTGTTCATGGCGGCAAGATCCGCGTTCATAGCGATAGCCGCAGTCACGGCAGTGACGGTCCTTATCCTTGTTTACCTTTACTCAAAAGAGAGAGCATATCTGCACTCAGGCGCCGGACAAGGCGGAACGGATGATGAGCCTGCGCCGGAGGACGATGACATGCAGGACGACGAAGACATGAAACAGGATGAGCGGGAACGGGAATCCCAGCCTGATACGGACGAAAACACGGCGCAGCGGCAGGAAAATGATACGGCAGACGCATATTCCGGAACTTCTGACGTACTGAGACAGAATACGGCGGATCCGGATCCTGACGGTGACGACGGGGTGATTCCGCCCCAGGCATCTGACGACGTGATTCCGGCGGAACTTCCGGTTCAGGATCTAATCCCCGCGGAACTTTCAGGTGAAGACGGAGCTCCCGAAGGAAAGACATACTCGGCGCAGACAGGAATCGGACGTGAGGAGCATCTTATGACACGCCTTGAGAGCGAGCTCAACCGATCGATCGCATCGGAGACCGACCTGTCCCTTTTCATAATAAAGATTTCAGGGACGGACAGAAGCGGCGATGCGGGAAAATCCGCGGCGGCATATCTGACCGAGCAGTTCCGCTTCCGTGACCTGATTTTTGAGTACAGAAGCGACCGGATAGCGGGAATAAGAATCGGCATGACGGTTGATGAGGCGCTCGTTTTTGCTGACAGAATATATGCCGGGCTGGAGGAAATTCTTGAGCCTTACGGCGGAGACTGCCGGATCGGAATATCGGCAAGAGCCGTCAGAATGATATCCGGGGAGAGGCTTCTTCTGGAGGCCGCGGAGGCGCTGGAACACGCGGAAAAGGACGATGACTCGCCGATAACGGCGTTCAGGGCGAACGCCGAGAAATACAGGCAGTTTGTCGGGGAGTCCTGACAAACAGAAACGGAACATCCGTCAGCCTGCGGCCAGTCCCCGGAGAATTCCGAACGCGGCTCCGGCCGCAATCACGAAGACCGGATGAAGATCGAATTTCAGCAGCGCGAACGTGAATACGGCATAGGCCGCAAGATTCACCCAGCTGAAGAGCTCCATCCATCCGGCCGGAGATGAAAGAACGGACAGCGATGCGGGAACATTCACCAGCGTCAGAAGAAAAATCTGCACGACAGGAACAAGAACAAGCCCTGTCGTCACAGGACGCAGGAATGAGAGCGCTCCCTTGACGAACGGATTCTGGTTGAATTTGGTCAGAAAGCGGGCAATCAGCAATATCACGATTATGGACGGAAGCACCTCGCCGGCGGTGGCGATTATTCCGCCGGGAATTCCGTACAGCCGGTAGCCCACATAGGTCGCCATGTTTATTCCAAGGGGGCCGGGCGTGGATTCTGACACCGCGACCATATTGAAGAATTCAGCTGCGGTTATTATTCCCCTGTCCACAAGCGACTGCTGCATCAGCGTTATCGCGACCATTCCGCCGCCGATTGTAAAAAGCCCTATATAGAAGAACGTGAAAAAAAGCTCAGCAATTGACATGCCATTCACCTCCTAAGACTGACCGCCATGGCCGGCTCCGTTCTTATGGAGCCTCACTGCGGTAATAATGACTCCGGCCGTGACGGATGCGATAATCACGGCGACCGACGGAACATCCAGAAAATATATCAGGCAGAACGACACGAGCATCATAAGCGCGCTGAACAGGCTTCTCACAGTCTTCTTCGAGAAGCGGACAAGCACCGACGTCATCAGGGCAGCCACGGCGACATTTATCCCGTCAAGCGCGTCCTGGACACGCGGATATTCGGAGACGGAGCTTATCAGTCCGGCAAGAACCATTATTATCACGAGCGACGGAAATACGATTCCGCAGGTCCCGATTATTCCTCCTGCGACGCCCATACGCCTGTAACCTGCGAACGTGGACACATTGACGGCGACGATTCCCGGAGTTGACTGTCCGATCGCATAATAGTCGATCAGGTCCTCGTCGGTTATCCATCCCCGCTTCTGCACAAGCTCCTTCTGAAGCATCGGCATCATCGCGAGGCCGCCGCCGAACGTGAACAGTCCTATTTTCGCGAAAGTAAAGAAAATCTCCGCATATTCCCTGATTCTTTTTCCTTTCATCATGTTTTTCCTCTGTATTTGACATATAACAGGCCGGAACAACGTCCGCCATTTTCAGCCAATGAACGGCCCGGTCAGCATCCGACTCCGGACATCCGGAAACCGCACTCGGCCATCATATTTTCCGCAGCGGCAATCCTCTCCTCCTTTCCGGGTACGCGAGGAAGCCAGCGGACAGGAACTCCCTTGCGCTCCATTCCACGGAACCAGGTCTCCTGCCGCTTGGCGAACTGCCTTATCGCGATGAAAAGCCTGTCATACAGATCCTCCATGGAAGGAATTTTTCCCTCCAGATACAATGAGCAGTATCTGTACTCAAGACCGAGCCTCTCAAGCCTTTCCCACGGAATTCCGCTCCGGTGGATTCCGCTGACCTCCTCAAGCATTCCGCCGTCAAGACGCTCACGCAGACGGCGGGCAATGTTATCCCACAGGACGGGCCGGTCAAGGGTCGTTCCAATCACAAGGGGACGTATATCGGGACGGCGCGGAGCTGGGCGCCTGTCTCCATCCCTGGCGGCAAGCGCAATTTCTATCGCCTTGATTGTACGGCTGCGGTCAAGAAGGTCACTGCGGTTGTGCGGATCCGGCTTCAGCTCAAGGAGAATCCGGGCGAGCTCATCAAGGCTTCTGCTCTCAAGGTCGGCACGAAGCTCCGGATTGTCAGGAACATCCGGAAGGCTGTAGCCCCTTATCACGGAGTCAAGGTACATTCCCGTTCCGCCTACGACCACCGGAAGGATTCCCTCCGCCTCAAGTTCCGCGAACGCGCGGTAAAAATCACGCTGATAGGAGAAAAGGCTGTATTCCTCTGTAAGATCCGCTACATCAATGAGCCTGTGCCCGACGGGAATTCCGTCCACCTGATATTCACCGAGATCCTTTCCGGAACCGATGTCAAGCTTACGGTAGGTCTGTCTTGAGTCCGCGGAGATGATGCAGCCACCGAATTCATGCGCCAGCCTCACACCGATGGCGGTCTTTCCGACTGCGGTGGGTCCAAGAAGCACCACGCAGTTGAAGCGCCCTACATCACCCGGCATACAGCAAATTTCAGATACTCAGATTTCGGGTAACCGAGGAGGACAGGATGGTCGGGACCGGCTCCGCCCATCTCAAGAACCTGCACACGCCTGTGGCTGTCCGTGGCAGAATGCATCAGCATGTCAAGGAACATGCTCCTGTCAAAGAAATGCGAGCATGAGCAGGAGACGAGTATTCCGCCGCTGTTGAGCAGCCGCATCGCGCGGAGGTTTATCTCCTTGTAGCCGCCGTAAGCCTTCTCTATCATTCTGGCGCTTTTAGTAAAAGCCGGAGGATCAAGTATTATGACATCGAATTTCCTGCCGGCGGCCTCATATTCCTTGAGCAGAGTGAACACATCCGCACAGACCGCAGACATCCTTTCTCCGGCGCCGTTGAGCGCTATGTTCTTGTTAACCATGTCAACGGCCTCCTGTGATATATCAACGGAGATGACATTCCTGGCTCCGGCCTTCACCGCATTCAGGCCGAACGCGCCTGTATGGGTGAACGTGTCAAGGACGCTCTTTCCGGCGCAGAATGCGGCGGCCCTCCTTCTGTTGAATTTCTGGTCAAGAAAATATCCTGTCTTCTGCCCGCGCGCTATGTCAACGGAAAGGAGAATTCCGTTCTCGGTTATTGTCAGCCCTGTGTCTCCGCCGCCCATTACCCAGCCGGAGACAGGCTCCAGCCCCTCCTTCTCGCGGACAGCGGCGTCGCTTCTCTCATATATTCCGTCCGGAGAACAGACCTCCTCCAGAGCGGCAATAATCTCGCCGCGGAAGACCTCGCATGACAGCGACAGGAACTGAACGACAAGAACCGTCCGTCCTTCGGCCGTGCGGAAACGCTCGCAGATGAGACCGGGAACAAAATCCGCCTCGGCGAACACAAGCCTGTACGAATCGTCCTCCGTGAAGTATATTCCCCTCATGGCTGCCGCCTCCGCTATCCTCTTCCGCCAGAATCCGAATATATCCGCAAGAACGGCATCGGCATGTTCCGACGATATTATCCTTATGGTTATCCTTGACTTTCTGTTAATTACTCCGGTTCCGCAGAATCCGCCGGCCTTTGTATATACCTCCACCACCGATCCGTCCGGAACAGTTGAATTCTCCAGCTGCTCCACCGTCCAGGCGGAAGCCTCATCGGGGCGGTGCTTCAGATGTGAAATCTCGTTGTCAAAAACCCAGGGAAATCCCTGAAGAATCTCCTTCTCTTCCTTTGATCTTAAGAAAACTCTGGTGAAATTATTCATAATCCATAAAAATACAACATTGATATGATAAATGCAATGAAGGGTGCCAGTGCAATCCGGATTTTCCGCGCACAGAACAATAAGCCTGAGCAGGAGACCTTACGCCAGGCTCATCTGCCTCCGCCGGCCAGCTCATGCAGGCTGTCAAACGGATAAAGCTCGCCGAGAGCGTGCAGCTCCGCATTCCCGAAAGAATTTCCGAACAGGACAGGAACATCCGCGCCTCCGAATTCCGACAGAACCTGACGGCAGGCTCCGCACGGAGCTACAGGATAGTCGGCCTTAGGAGCGGCCACAGCCACGGCAGTTATTCTCCTGTATCCGGATGAGACTGCAGCGAACACGGCGCTGCGTTCCGCGCAGTTTGTCAGGCCGAAGGAACGGTTCTCTATGTTCGCTCCGGTGAACACCGATCCGTCGTCGGTCATGACGGCCGCACCAACCGGAAATTCCGAATACGGTGAATATGAATTCAACGAAGCCTTCTCCGCGGCCTCAAAAAGTCTTCTGAGGACATCATTTTTCTGCATATATGCGCCTTCCTGTCTCTTTCCGGATTCGGCGGCGCAATGCCGCCTGTGGACTCCGGGGGATGTTGATTTTTATCTTCCAATATTATAGCATAAAATATCATGAAATCAAAAAAAACAATTGCCGTGCTGATTCTTGCGGCGGCAGGCTTCTCGCTTGTCTATATACTGTGCGCGGCCAGGCCGCTCTCAAAGGAATACCAGTTCACTCCGGAATGGAAAATAAGCGTGTCGGTTCCGTCGGTAACAGAGCCGGAACCAGGAAAAAAGCAGCTTTATTTCAAGCTCGGACAAAGCCTCGGCTACTTCTCCGATGACGGAAAAGTGTCACTCTACAGATCGTTTCCGTCAAAGGCATCCGTTTCCGGCAGCTATTTTGCGCTCTATACGCCGGAGGCCCAGGAGACTCCTTTCTTCAATCCACGCGGAGAAAAATGCGGCGTCATCTCACAGGCGGGCTTTCCGTATTTTGACGAGGACAGGATCTTCGTCATGCTTCCGGGAGGCTCATCCTTCGCGAAATGCGCCCAGGACGGAAGCTCCAGGTGGACATACTACGGGACAGTTCCGGTGACCGCATTCGCGTCAAACAGAAACTGCACGGCGGCAGGTTTCGCCGACGGAACGATAAAGGTCTTTGAAAACACAGGCGGAGAGACAGAGATAGATTTCGCGCCTGGCGGCAGCGACTATCCGGTGATCCTGGGACTCGACATATCTCCTGACGGCGAATATGTCGCCTCGGTGTCGGGACACGAAAGACAGCGTTTCGTGCTGGCAAAGAAGGAGCCCGGACAGCCGAAGATCGTGTTCCATGAATTCCTCGACAAGGATATACAGTACAGGACGCTTGTATATTTCTGTTCTGACGGAAAGCGCGTCCTTTACAACTACCTCGACACTCTCGGAATCTACGACCTTGACAGCGGAAGGTCATATAAAATTCCTCTCAGCAGCAGGATAATATCCGTAGAGGAGACCGGCAGCCTTGTGTTCCTGCTCGGCAGAAACGGCTCGACATATACAGTCTACATACTTGAGAAGACGAACCGGGTCGAGGGAAGCTTCTCTTTCGAGGCGGACTCGGCATTCATAAGAACAGACGGAGACACGCTGTTCATCGGAAAGGACACGTCAGTGTCAAAAATTTCAGTAACGAGGGAATAGGCAGATGAAGAGGATTATTTTTGCGGGAATCGCGGCGCTTACGGCTTTTCATGCGGCGGCGTTTGAATGGCCTCAGGATGATGTCCAGCGGGAGGCGTTCAGCTCGTATTTCGGACAGAACAGGGGCGGAACCCTCAGCACGTCAATGGTGTTCAGGAATTCCGGAAAGATAAAGGCGATGGATGACGGAAAAATTCTGGTAATGATGACCGAACAGGAGAACGATACGGACTTCTTTCCGTCCGCACTGGGAAATTCGGTCATAATCGCCCATGCGGACTCGCTGATTTCTGTATACGGAAACCTCGAACGTGAGTCGCTGGTCCAGGCGGCCGAGATGCAGGATTCGGTGAAGTCGGGAAGCCCTCTCGGTGCAGGCGGAAATTCAGGATGGCAGGAGAGCCGCAGCGGGCTTGAATTCCAGATAATCGACACGAAAAACAGTAACGCCGTAAATCCAAAAGTATTCATGCCGAGAACGGACAACGAGATTGAGCTGACGGCCACCAATGTATGCATAGAGAACAGAAACGGCGACAGGTTCGAGCTTTGGACGCAGAGGAATTTTCCTGCCGGAATATACCGCGTATATCAGCGCAGAAACCAGACAGCAGCCCCCTACCGCACGACGATTCTTGTGAACGGAGTCATCGTCGACCAGATAATGTACGACACGATAATCCAGGACGGACATGACGTATGCGCCGTAGGAAAAAGAAAATACAACGAGCGGGAAATATATCCGGATCAGAAGCTGCAGTTCCTGGGAGAGGCCATGCTGACCCAGGGCAGGACGACGCTCGGAATAACGCTTGAGGATATAAAAGGCGAAGCCAATCAGGCGAACTACAGCCTCTCCATATACTGAAATCCGAAACGTAAAAAAGGCTGCCCATTTGGACAGCCTTTTTTAATCAGCCATGGGAAACCTTATCAGAACACGGGAACGACCTCGCCGTTCGGATATGTCCGTGAGATGTAGTCCTTTATCTTGCTGCTTGTAAGCGCCGCCGCGACAGCCTGAATCACAGGATCGTTCTGCCGTCCTTCCTTCACCGTCAGGATATTCACATAAGGAGAATCCGCGCCCTCGATAAAAAGTCCGTCTGTAGTCGCCTTCAGACCGGCAGGAATCGCATAGTTTCCGTTGATTACAGCCGCGTCAACATCGGGAAGAACCCTCGGAAGCGAGGCCGCCTCAATCTCCTGGAATTTGAGTTTCTTTGAATTCACGGTCACATCGGCGGGAACGGCGGTCAGACCGGCGGCCGGATCAAGCTCTATCAGTCCCGCAGACTGCAGCAGAAGAAGGGCACGGCCTTCGTTCGTAGGATCGTTCGGGATGGCGATTACAGCTCCGTCCGGAATTCCGTCAAGAGACTGATACCTCTTTGAATACACGGCAAGCGGCTCCACATGCACACCGACGACGCTCACAAGGTGATAGCCCTTCTCCTTGTTGAACGTGTCCATATACGGAAGATGCTGGAAAAAGTTGGCATCTATCTCACCGGACTCGACCGCCTCGTTCGGCGTCACATAATCGGTGAATTCCTGAACCTTGAGGGTGATTCCCTGCTCCGCAAGGTCTCCGACGATAAGGTTCAGCATGGCGGCATGCGGTTCCGGAGTCGCTCCTACAGTCACGGCTTTTGAATCCTTCTTGCTGCATCCGGCAGTCAGGACGGCGGCAAGAGCTACAGCCGCCAGAATTCCCACATTCCTCTTCATTTTCGTTACCTCCAGATAAATTTCAGCCGGAGGATAGAAATTTTCCTGTCCGGCTTAAATAATCTTGAAGAAATATACTGTCTGTAAAGATTTTTGGCAATAGGTTTTCAGATTATTTTCCTACCAAACAGATATGCAGATAGGCAATGTCGACGGACTCTCATCCGAGGATTATCCGCGCCGCAGCCTCCACGTCCATTCCGGAAAAAGTCTCCCTTGTGTCAAGATTCTTGAGGGTGAATTTCCCCTCCTGAAAATCCCCGGCGCTCACAAGAATTCCCCACGGAATGCTTTTCGCGGCAGCGACATTATACTGCTGCACCATTTTCTTCGGCTCCGGAAAAACCTCCACCGCCACGCCTGCGCCCCTGAGTCCGGATGCGATCTTCTGATAGAAGAAGGAATATGTCAGGTCGGTGCAGAAAATCTCCGCATCAAGATAGCTTCCCCTGCGCGGCGCGAGACCAAGCTGCTCAAGTCCGGCGATCAGGCGGTCAAGACCTATCGACATTCCGACCCCCGGAACCCTATCCTTCATATACAGCCCCGCGAGATTGTCATAGCGGCCGCCGGAGCATACCGATCCTATGGACGGAAGATCATCAAGGAATGTCTCATACACAATGCCGGTATAATAATCAAGCCCGCGGGTTATCGACGGATCAAGAACATATTTGTCCTCGATTGATGCCGCCCTCATCATGGAATAGATACGGCGCATTCTGTCCGTGTCCTCTGCCGGTCCCCCTGCCATCTCCTCAATTCTGTCAAGCACATCCAGAAAATCTCCGTCCGAGTTTATATATCTGATTATTTTATCAGCCTTGGAGCTGTCTCCCGTAAGTCCGGCGAGCTCGGAAAGGACGGCCTCCTCTCCTATTTTCGCAATCTTGTCCACAGTCCGCAGAATATCCTCGCTCCTCTCTAGAAGTCCGGACGACTCCAGAAAGCGGTTAAAAATCCCGCGGTGGTTCACGCGTATGGTCACATTGCCGGCGCCGGCCGCCTCAAGCGCACATTTCATCACGTTCAGAATCTCAAAGTCCGACTCAGCACTGTCCGATCCGACAGTATCAACATCGCACTGGACGAATTCCCGGTAACGGCCGGCCTGCGGTTTCTCCCCGCGCCATACCTTCGCTATGTGATAGCGCTTGAACGGAAGATAAAGCTCCGAGATGTGCTCAGCGGTAAAGCGCGCGAACGGAACTGTCAGGTCAAAGCGCATCGCGACGTCACGGCCGCCGTTGTCCTCGAAACGGAACACCTGCTTCTCCGTCTCGCCGTTGCTCTTGCGCAGGAGAATTTCTGTATACTCAAGAACAGGAGTGTCAATCGGAACGAATCCGAACGAACGGTATACCTTCGTGATTTTCTCGATAAGCGAACTGCGCAGAATTTCCGACTCAGGGAGGAAATCACGGAACCCCTTGAGAATTCTTGGTTGAATGAGATTATTCATAGATGTATAATAACAAAAACATGGACAAACAGCAATTGATTTTGGCATTCGACATAGGCAACACGAACATAAAGACTGCCGTATTCGGCGGCGACTCCCTAAGACATGAATGGAGAATCAGCACCGACCCGAAAAGGACAGGCGACGAATATTACTCCATACTCAACACGCTTTTCAGGGATGCCGGAGTAAAGCCGGAGATGGTGACGGATACCGTGCTCAGCGCGGTTGTTCCGGCCCTGATAGGTCCTTTCGTCACGGTGACGCAGCATCTCACGGGAAGGAAGCCTCTTGTAATCGCGCCTGAAATGTATTCCAGGCTTCCTGTAGGAATTCCGGCGACGGCCGTACATGAGATAGGAACGGATCTCCTCTGTGATGCGGTCGGCGCATGGTGCAGATACAGATCTCCGTGCATTGTGGCGGATTTCGGAACGGCGCTGTCATTTACGGCGGTAGACATGAACGCGGATATTGCCGGTGTGGCCATCGCACCGGGAATAAGGACAGCCTTCAACTCTCTTTTCAGCAGCACGGCGCAGGTTCCGGCCGTTCCGCTTGAAATTCCATCGACAAGTCTTGGGCGCAGCACCACGGCGGCTGTTCAGGCAGGAATCGTCCTGGGCTACAGGGGGCTTGTGGAAAGCCTGATAGGACGGATGCGGGATGACCTTCAAAAAGAGACAGGAACGCCTCCTGAAAACGTGAAGGTCATAGCGACAGGCGGTCTCAACAGCATGCTGAGGCCGATAACAGACGTGTTTGATTTCATCGACAGGGATCTGACGCTTTTCGGGATGAAGATGGCCCTGGACTCATGCAGGAAGAACTGAACCGTTCACCCTCCGTCATCTTGCCGACGGAGGAAGCTTTCTCCATTCGTCAAGCTGATTCTGTATAAGCGCACGCGACTCCTCCAGAATCTCAAGCCCCTCCTCCTTTGATTCCGGGCAGCGGAACACCTTCAGGACCTTTACCCTGTAGCACCCGTATTTTATGTTTGTGAGAATTTTCCTCAAGTCCCGTATCTGATAGCCTCCATCGAGCGCGCAGACAACGACCGGCAGCCCTGACACCTCGGTGAGCTTTCTGAATCCGGCGGAATAAAACCGGCCGACATTTCCATCCTTGGAGCGGGTTCCCTCAGGAAAAAGGACCGGAATCTGGTTCTCGGCCACAACCTGACGCGCAAATTTCTCCATTATGTTCATCGCGTCCATCGGCCGCGCCTTTCGGGGAATCATGCAGTGCCTCTGAGTCCTGAGCATCTCGGAAACGAGCGGTATATGCCTGGAAAGGTTGTCCTTGGCCACGAAACGCAGCTCCTTGTCCCTGAAAAAATTCATATACAGCGGAATGTCTATAAGACTCTGATGATTCGATATGAGGAGAAACTGATCCGGAAGGCATTTCTTAGTCTCGCTGTATCCCCAGAAGTGAAAATGCTTGTAGCAGTTAAGGATTGAAAAAAGCCTGGGTGCAAGAACCTTCACTATGTATGCTGAAATTCTTCTGCTTAGCGGCGGACATACCGGATATGCTATTATATTAAGCACGGATGGAATTATAACCATCGAAACAAGACTGACAACAGTCACAAAACTTGACATAAAAACTCCAGCAGAAAATATGAAATATAATACTCTCTAAGGAAAACGCTGTCAATCATAAACAAAAACGTCACCTGAAAATAAAGCTGCCTATATCGGAGACAAGTTCTCCCAGCGGCTTGTACACCCGGCAGCATTCAGGTATGCCCGCAAGAAAAATGCTTCCGTAACGCTTCTCGTAAAGACGGCGGTCCAGCACGGTGACTACCCCGCGGTCATCGGAACGCCTTATCAGACGGCCCGTCCCCTGGCGGAACTTTATAACCGCCTCAGGAAGACTCAGCTCCATGAATGAGCTTCCGCCGCGCATGGTTATCGCCTCTGAACGCGCGGTAAAGACTGGATCATTCGGAACCGAGAACGGAAGCTTGACTATCACGACCTGAGAAAGCGACTCTCCCGGAATGTCCACTCCCTGCCAGAAGGAGTCCGTCGCAAAGAGGACGCTCTCCTTCTCCTCCTTGAACCGGGCAAGAAGTCGGCCGCTGTCATCCTCCCCCTGACGCATCAGAAGTCCTGAAAATCCAGGCAGAGCGGACACGGCAGCCGAGAACGTGCTTTTGAGCGATTCATAGGACGTGAACAGGACAAGGGTTCTGCCCTCCGCAGCCCTGATAAGCCTCGGGACAGCCGCCTCCACATACTGCTGGAATTCCATCCTGTCCGGAAGAGGGGCGTCTGACGGCACCGCCAGCATCATATTGGAACTGTACGGAAAAGGAGACGGATATTCCCCGCACACTATACGGTCTCCGTCACAGAAGAGGAGCCCGGTACGCCCCATCCAGTAACGGAAATCCCTGCCGGCCTTTATCGTAGCGGAAGTGCATACGACTGAATCCATCCGTGAAAAGACGCCCTCGTTCATAAATGACGATATGTCCAGAGGAGTTCTTGTAAGCACCATATAGTCAGCTGAGGCCCCCTGCCTCACCATATCAGGAGGAAGCCGCTTCCGCTGAATCCAGAAAACACTGTCAGAGCGCTCATCCCATACAGTGAAGCTCCGCAGCAGCATGAGATACTCCTCAAGCCTCCTGACAATCACTTTGGACTCCCAGTAGGACGGTACATTCATGTCATCCTCATCGATTCCGTCCATCACACGCCGGACAAGCCCCGTGAATTCGCCCAATGCGGATGAAAGTTCGGAGACACATGAAAGAAGCGGACCGAAGTCACGGGCCGTGGCGGCACACAGTCTCATGGTATGCTCCTGTCCCAAAAGGTCACCGGCCGCAAGCTCAAGTCTTGACACCGAATTTCTTATCTGCTCGGTAAGGCCGAACATTCCGGAAACCTCGTCCTCCGCAGAGGAAATGACCGCAAGCGTGCAGATGTGGCCGACCTCAGAGTTACGCCTTTTTCTGTACATGAGGTTCATGAATTTATACAGCCTGAACCGCGACAGGCTCTCGCTGAAAAAACTCGTAGCGGCGCCCTCTATTCCGTGCGCCTCGTCAAATATAACACGTCTGTACGGAGGAAGGACGGCCGCATCATCATAACCGGCTCCACCCATGCGCGACTCTATATCCGCGAAAAAAAGATGATGGTTTACGACGATTATGTCGGCGCCGGCAGCCTGCTTTCTTACTTTCATGACGAAGCAGTCATCATGATAAGGACACCTAATCCCCATGCAGGCGTCGCTCTCCGAATTTATACGGCTCCACACATTTTCCGAGGGCATAAATGAAAGCTCGCTCCGGCTGCCCGTCTCAGAATTTTTCGCCCATTCAATTACGCTGTCAAACTCTTCTGAATTCTCCTCAAACAGCTCGCGGACTGCGGCAGCCTCGTTCATTCTTCTCAGACAGACATAATTCTGCCTGCCCTTCATCAGTATGTAACTGATTTTTCTTCCGAGTATGCGCTCGACGGCAGGAATGTCCTTTGAGCAGAGCTGCTGCTGAAGATTTATGGTTCCTGTGGAAACGACAACCTTCTGTCTGTTCTCAAGCGCCCATAAAGCCGAGGGTATAAGATATGAATATGATTTTCCGACACCGGTTCCAGCCTCGAACACACCGACCTTTCCGTCATTCATGACGTTGACGATACTTTTCAAAAGGGAGATCTGAACCTTACGTTCCTCGAATGTGCCGGATATTTTTGACAGGGGACCGCCTTCAGAAATAAAGAATCCAGCCTTATCCGGATCCAGCTTTCTGATCTCACGGTCGTCCGCATGTTTCTCCGCGGAAACAGCTCCCCCCGAAACACCGGCTCCACTGTCCGGCATCCACAAAAAGAACCTTCTCAATGCGGCCTCCAGAAAAAAAAAGCCGGACTATAAGTCCGGCCTGCAAACATCTCCTAGCAGAATTGAACTGCTGTTGTCGGGATGAAAACCCGATGTCCTAA